>BNJT01000126.1_pt1 | contig 232079 bp, 271 predicted proteins | sample 8540491 | NCBI WGS metagenome assembly BNJT01 (sample SAMD00202455, study PRJDB9452) | human saliva metagenome | host: Homo sapiens | reverse complement strand
TAACGATTCAAACCTCTCCACCCTCGGAGAGGTTTTCTCTCTGTCTCAGGAGCCAGCTTTATGATATAATAAAAAAAGAAAACTGAAAGGATATACCATGTCAAAAGAAGTTATTGTTGAAAGTTTTGAACTTGACCACACTATTGTTAAAGCACCCTATGTTCGCTTGATTGGGGAAGAAACCGGGCCAAAGGGAGACGTTATCTCCAACTTTGATATTCGCTTGGTGCAACCAAACGAAGACTCTATCCCTACTGCTGGTCTTCACACTATCGAGCACCTCTTGGCAAAGCTCATCCGTACTCGCATTGACGGCATGATTGACTGTTCGCCATTTGGTTGCCGTACAGGCTTCCACATGATTATGTGGGGGCGCCACACCAGCGCTGAAATTGCAGCTGTTATCAAGGATTCGCTCAAAGAAATCGCTGAGACTACTACTTGGGAAGATGTTCCTGGAACAACCATCGAATCTTGTGGAAACTACAAGGATCACAGCCTCTTTTCTGCTAAAGAATGGGCGAAACTCATCTTGGAACAAGGGATTTCAGATGATGCCTTTGAGCGTCATGTGATTTAAACATAAAAAAGGAACCGGTTTTTTCAGCTGGTTCCTTCTTTTTTTATTCTCAAAATTCTGTCTTAGGCTTTTTCACGAATGACCAAAACACCATCTTCCATATCTGCTTCTAAGTGTTTGGCATCTAGGTGATCCAAATGGAAGTCTGTCACCTTATCACGAATTTCTTGTTCAACCACACGACGGAGAGGACGAACACCCATGACTTCATCATACCCTTCTTCTGTAATATAGTCCTTAGCCGCTTGACTGACTGTTAAATCAATGTCTTTCTTAGCCAAGGTTTGGTTGACCTCAGCCAACATCAAGTCTACAATCTTAGAAAGATCTTCCTTAGTCAAGTGGGAGAACTCAATAACTGCGTTAAAGCGGTTGAGGAATTCTGGACGGAAGAATGGTTTCAAACGGTCCATCAATTCTGGTTTGTCCGCATCTTCTGTCAAGTTAGCTTCATAGCCAAATCCAGCATTTGAGGTCGCAATAATGACAGTGTTCTTGAAGTTTACTGTATTTCCTTGACCATCTGTCAAACGACCATCTTCCAAGACTTGGAGGAGAAGGGTAATGACTTGAGGATCAGCCTTTTCAATCTCATCCAAGAGAATGATAGAGTATGGATTGCGACGAACACGTTCTGTTAAGGTATTGCTATTGTCATCATAACCCACATAACCTGCTGTTGTACCAATTAGCTTAGAAACGGCTGTGCGGTCACTGTATTCAGACATATCCAAACGAATGATAGCATCCTTGGTTCCAAACATATCAAGCGCCAATTGCTTAGCAAGTTCTGTCTTACCAACCCCAGTTGGTCCTACAAAGAGGAAACTACCGATTGGGCGATTGCCTTCATCAAAACCAGCACGGTTACGACGGATAGCACGAGCTACAGCTTCAACTGCCTTATCTTGACCAATCACCTTGTCTTGCAGACGATGAGCCATATCTTTCAAACGTTCGATGTCTGATGCTCCCATTTGTGATACTGGAATACCGGTCATCCTTTCCACAGACTCAGCTACATCGTTGACACTTGCAGTCACTTTCATATCTTCTGTGTGGTTTTCGATTCTCTTTTCCAATTCTGCAATGCGTGTTTTATAGTTTAGAGCGGCTTCAAAATCTTCTGCCTCAACAGCTTTTTCTTGCTTGTCTTTTTCTGCCTCAATTTCACGTTCAACAGCATGTACATCTGTTACAGGATGTTGTGCTGCCAAGTGAGCGGCTGTTACATCGACAAGGTCGATGGCCTTATCTGGCAAGCTACGTTGGGGAATATACTGAACAGAATAATCTACCGCTGCTTTCAAAACTTCGTCTGGCAATATGACATTGTGGTGTTGTTGATAAAGGTCACGAATTCCTTGAAGAATTTTAAAAGTATCCTCTGCTGAAGGAGCATTTACCTTAACTTCGTTGAAACGACGAGCAAGAGCTGCATTCTTCAAGATGGTGTTACGGTATTCGTCTTGAGTCGTTGCCCCAATCACTGTCAACTCACCACGAGAGAGAGCTGGCTTAAGAATGTCCGCAAGCCCCTTAGATCCACTGTCCCCACCAGTGCTACCAGCACCGAGGATTTGGTGAATTTCATCAAAGAAGAGGATAATATTTCCTGCTTCTTTCACTTCATTTACTAGGTTCTGAACATTTTCTTCAAAACTACCACGGTATTGAGTACCAGCTTCAAGACCTGAGATATCAATGGAAATAATTTCCTTATTCTTGATGGCAGCTGGGACATCTCCGTTCACAATGGCTTGCGCTAGACCTTCTACAACTGCTGTCTTACCAACACCTGCATCTCCAACCAGAACAGGATTGTTCTTGGTACGGCGTGAAAGAATTTCAGATGTTTCTTGAATTTCCTTGTTTCGTCCGATAACAGGATCCAACTTGCCCTCACGCGCTTCTGCTGTCAAGTTTCGACCTAGTTTAGCAAGGACACCGTCTTGTTTCATACCTGAAGCCTGTTGTGGCATTTGTCCATCAGCTTCTGCATTTCCTGGTAATTGACCAGTTGCACGATAATGAGCAAATTCCTCAGGTGTCACTTCGCGTCCATTAATCAAGTAGCGACGATTTTCAGAACTGTATCCACGCATACCACCCATCAATTGGTTAAATAAATCATCCATGTTGTTAAAATTATTAAAGTTGTTGTTCATATTCTTTACCTCTTTTTATTTACTTAGTTATTATTACTGATATTGACTATCTTTGACCTTTTGTTTAAAAAATTTAGACTAGCTAAATTGCTACTCTACGTACTATTTCTGGTTTTTCTTTTTCAAGCAGGAGTAGACTATCTTTACTTCTGAAGATTTCTAGATTAAACATAGACACACCTCTTTCTATTTTACTTTAAATAATACTCTTCGAAAATCTCTTCAAACCACGTCAGCTCTATCTGTAACCTCAAAACAGTGTTTTGAGCAACCTGCAGCTAGCTTCCTAGTTTACTCTTTGATTTTCATTGAGTATAAGTGTTCGAGTAAGGCTTTCATTTACCTTACGTTCATAATATACTACATTAGTCAGAAAAGGTCAATAGATTTGACTTTAATTGACTAATATTTTTTAGAATGCAAAAACACCCTGAAACGTCAGGGTGCCATTCTTACATCAAATACAAAATTGCTAGCGTCAGGAGACTTGCTAGAAGTCCCACTCCCCAAAAGAAGAAGTCAACCTTCCACTCGCTCCAAGGATTTCCTTTACCAGACAATCCTCCAAGCTCAAAATGGTGATGCACAGGCGTCATACGAAAAATACGTTTGCCACCAGTCATTTTGAAATAACTTACTTGCATCATAACCGAAGTTGTTTCAAAAACATAAACAATTCCGATAATCAAGAGAGTCCATTCTTGGTGGAGGGCCATAGAGATAGCTGCCAACATTCCACCGAGAGCCAAACTTCCCACATCCCCCATAAAGACCTTGGCAGGCTTATGGTTAAAGACGAAGAAACCGAGTAAACCACCAATCATGACCAGAATCACCAGAAGAATATCTATCTGACCTTGCACATAGGCAATAATTCCATAAGCAGACAAACTAATCACCACTGAAACACTAGCTAGACCGTCAATACCGTCTGTCAAGTTGACTGCATTTGAAAAACCAACTAGCCAGAAAAGGGCGAAAAGAATATAGAAAATCCCTAGATGTACTTGGTAACCAAAGACTGAAAGCATATCGCCACCGCGATCATAGAAAAGGTAGAAAACGACCCCTCCTAGGAGCTGAAGAGCCAATTTTTGCTTAGGATTCAGCCCCTCATTGATTTTACGAAAGACCTTGAGAAAATCATCTAAAAATCCGACAAGTCCATAAAGAACCAAGATGAACAAAATCATTCCCACATTATTGGTCAATTGTTTTGAAAAAAGAGCAACGAGGAAACTCACCACAACTGTAGCAATAAGGAAAACAAGTCCCCCCATAGTTGGCGTCCCAGCTTTTGCCTGGTGCTGTTTGACATCCTCATGCATCTGCTGGCCTGTAATTTGCGCCTTTCTATAAAATTGGATAAAGGCCGGAATTCCTACCAAAGTTAGTAAAAATGTCACAATTCCAGCACTGATGGAAATAAACATATTAGTCTCCTAAAGTTAATGTAATTTTTTTAATGCCCTTGATAGCTGTATTAGCACGAACATCTTGCTTCTGCACAGTAGAGCCTGAACCTTCAAATTCAAGTTCTATATTTAACCACTTAGAAAAAGCTTCTGCGGTTGCTTTTGTCCAACCATACATATCTGGAACTTCCTCTGCTTTGTCAGATAAGAGGAGAACTTGCTGGTTAGGTGCAAGATTGGTCCCTTCTTCTACAGATGATTCTTTAATCTTTGTTCCTGTTCCTACAACGATTGGTTGCACAATATTGCGACGTAAGGCTTCAGCCAAATCACCAGGTGAAATATCCTTGATGCTAGGCATGGCATAAGAAGTCTGACTACTTATTTGATCTAAGGCTTTGGCTGTTGATTGAAGATTAAGGGAATCTTTCATGGCCACTGCCCTTTCCAAGATAGGATTGGCGAATTCTCCCAACTGGATCCCTGAATAATGCTCAGGTTGTTGAACTGTTACATACAAGATAAAATCAGGATTTTCAGCCGGATTCATCGATACAGCCGAAAAAATATAATTGGTAGAACCAATCAAATATCCTCCATTTTTCTCATCCGCAATCTGGGCTGTACCGGACTTGAGAGCCACATTTTGACCAGGAACAGTTACAGTTGGCTTGCCTGTACTGTGGTTATGCATAGTTCCATAAACAGGATCAGTTCCTACTAACACCATATGAGTTCGAGTTAAACTTGCCGCATCTTTAGAAACAGGATTCCCCACAACTTCTTTTTGAGACTTACGAACAGATTGATTATTGGAATCATAAATTGCACTAATAAATTTAGGCTCTAACATAATTCCATCATTAGCGATCGCTGTAAAAGCACGTAGCATTTGGGTTTGGGTCACTGAAATCCCTTGTCCAAATGAACTCTGGGCAATATTGACAATATTGTCAGCAGGAAGTTGGCCTGCATATTCATCCGTCAAACCAAAACGAGTCGGAACACCAAATTTAAAGCGACTTAGATAATCTAGCCAAGTAGCATCTCCCATCTTTTGCTCCAGAAGCGTCATCCCAACATTACTTGAGTGCGCAAATCCTTGAGAAAAGGTCATCATTCCTCCGCCAGTTAATCCTTCATTGACGTCCCAATCTCGGATAGTAGCATCTGCTACTTTTAACTCACTACTATTGAAGACTTCTCCGCCTAGGAAAGTGTTATTGTCAATAGCAGCAGCGAGTGTCATGACCTTCATGGTTGACCCTGGCTCATAGTTACTTTGATAGAGGATATCACGCCAAACAAAGTCCTTAGTCAACCCTTCCTTAGTATCGGCGTCGAAGGTTGGTCTCTGTGTTGTTGCAAGAATTTCTCCCGTTTTAGCACTAACCAAGGTTGCTGTCATATACTTGCCTTTTACTTTTTCTTGAAAGGCATTCATCTGTGTCTCCATGAAAGACTGAAGGGTGCTGGAAATCGTTGTATAAACATCCTTGCCATCTACCGTTTGTTGGGAAACTTGTTCCGTTCCGGGTACAATATTACCCAGACGATCTTTTTCATAAGTAATAATGCCATCTTTCCCTGCGAGAATACTGTTCAAGGAACTCTCCATCCCAGAAGTTCCCAGCAAACTCTTGCTCCCATCTTCATTTTCATGGAGCTGAGCTAAACCAATAAAACTAGAAGCGAATTGTCCATTTGGGTAACTTCTATTAGGGCTAGTTGTAAAGTCAATTCCTTCAACACTAGCATCTTTTAGATCTTTTTTAATAGCCATCATATTGGCATAGGTAATTCCATTTCCTTTTGCACCGAAGGAAACTTGGGTCAGATTCGGTTGAGACAATTGTTCTTTAACATAAGCCTCGTCCATATCCAGATACTTATGGAAAACCTCTGCTACCTTATTAAACTGGGCATCTTCTACATAAAGAATCTTACCCGTTGCTGATTTGTATTTTTTATCAATAACAGCATAGACATTATAGGACGTCGCGTCCTCAGCAATCGGGACTCCATTTCGGTCATAAATAGTCCCACGTTTGGCAGGGACTGTACGAGTTATTTGGTGAACCTTCTTAGCCTCTTTTACTAGATCCGTTCCAAATTTACTACCACTCCCGATAATAACAGCAAAATTGACCAAAAAGACAGCGAAAAGTACGACAGCTAACAAGCTGATGTACTTCCCCACTATTTTACGGTTTTCTGCTGGAGATTTACGGTTTCTAATCGCAAATCGGGTTATTCTTTTTGTCCACTTCATATCTTACTCCGCTGATCGAATATTCTCATTATTCAATTTTAAGTCCTTAGAATTTGCGATTTCTTTCAAGCGTTCTGCCCTCAACAATTCATTTACCTCTTGTTTGGCATCATCCAATTCTGTCTTCTTCTCCTCTATCTGCGCATTGATTTTTGTCAGATCATTTTGTACTTGTAGGAGTCGAGTCTGCATAAAGATAATACTCAATGCCAAAACGAGAGCTGTAAACGCAATGGAGAGATAAAAAGCCTTCTCCACACGGGAGAATTTTTTTATACGACTCTGCAAGAATTGACTGGTTGTTTCTTTCTTATCTACCATTTTTTCCTCTTACTTGTGAATTTTTCTTGCCACGCGCAACTTGGCTGAGTGCGAGCGGTTATTGGCTTCTAATTCTTCTGCACTTGGCAAGATTGGCTTACGGGATACCAATTCCATCTTGGGCTTGAGATCATCCGGGATGAAAGGCAAACCTTGGGAACTTCAACTGTTGAAGCTTCCTTGAACAATTGCTTGGTCAAGCGGTCTTCTAGCGAATGGAAGGTAATCACTGAGATTCTACCATCTATAGCCAACATCTCCATAGCCTGCTGAATAGACTCATCTGCTGCTCCCAGTTCATCATTGACTTCAATTCGAATAGCCTGGAAAATCTGCTTGGCAGGATGCCCCTTCTTCTTGAGTTCCTTGGCAGGTTTGGCCGACTTGATAATCTCTGCCAGCTCAGTCGTTGTCTCGATTGGCTTGATTTCACGTGCTTGTTCAATCTTACGCGCAATCTGTTTAGAGAATTTGTCCTCGCCATACTTAAAGAAAATTCGGACCAAGTCATGATAGTCATAGTGGTTCACCACTTCATAGGCTGTCAGACTAGCTTCTTGATTCATGCGCATGTCCAGTGGCGCATCTTTTTTATAAGAAAAACCTCGCTCACGCTGGTCCAATTGAGGACTAGACACTCCCAAGTCATAACAAATTCCATCAATTTCCTGAACACCAGCTTCGCGCAAACGTGCCTGTAAATGACGGAAGTTATCCTTGATAAAGGTCACCATCCCCTTTTCAATGTAGGGTGCCAAGCGTTTTTGAGCATTTTCAATGGCATTCTGATCCTGGTCAAAGGCATAGAGATGGCCTTTTTCACTTAATTTGTTTAATAAATATTCGCTATGGCCTGCTCCACCCAATGTCGCATCAACGTAAATACCGTCAGGCTTTACGTCAAGCATATCAACCGTTTCGTGGAGTAAGACCGTTACATGATGAAATTCTTTTGTCATATCTTATCTATTTTACCACAAATCCGACCAGCTTGCACTTGTCAGATAAATAGGTCAAAAACAAGTAAGATTTCTTTAAGAAATATGTCAAATATGATTGACATTCGCTCTATAGAAGAATATAATATAGTCAAATATATGCGACACAACTCAGAAAGGAGACCAGATGAATCGTGTGAAAGAATTTCGCAAGGAACTAGGCATTTCTCAGCTCGAACTCGCCAAGGATATCGGTGTCTCGAGACAAACCATCAATATGATTGAGAACGACAAGTACAATCCAACCCTGGAACTCTGTCTCAATCTCGCCCGCAGCCTCCAAACTGACCTTAACAGTCTCTTTTGGGAGGATAATTTTTAAAAAAAGGAGCCAATTTATGAAAAAAGAAACCTTCACTGAAAAACTCATCAAACGCACATACGGCATCTCTGATCCCCTTGACGAATACAAACGGCGAGAGGCCGATCGTATCGGCAATCAAGTCTTTATCTTCCTATTTTATCTGATGATTTTCGGCAATTTTATTCCACTCCTTCTGGCCTATAAATATCCTCAACTAGTGGCTCTAGTCTATCCTCCTCTAATTTTAGTGATTGCCCTCATCGTTGCTGGATATCTCACCTACCAAATGAAAAAAACAGGGATTACAACTATTGAACCAGATATGCTGAGCGAGAAAGAAAGTAAGCAACTACACTACCCAGGTCTAAAAGCTGGTATAGTCTATGGATCAATGAGTTTTTTTGCAACCCCTCTTCTCCATATACTGCTAGGTGAGAGTCAGGACTATCTTCAGTCTCTTCTTGCTTTTAAAAATATTTTTTCAAGCATCCTCCAGTCTGTCTTTTTCGGAGTGGTTATACAGATTCTCATCTCCCGTCGCATTGCAAAAGCTAAGAAGGATCAAGATGAGGATTAGGAGGTGCCTTATGAAAAAAGAACAGAAACAGTTACGTTATCCTGGTCTGAAAGCAGGTTCGATTTATGGAACAGTAATATTTTTTATAATTCCACTCATTGATACCCTAACAAGTGAAAATCCAAATTTTATCAGTTCTCTTCTAAATACAAAACATATTTTTAAAACTATACTGGGAGCTTTCTTTTTCGGAGTGATGATACATATTGTCGACTCACTTCGTATTGCAAGAGCTAAAAAAGACCAGGATTAGGAGGTACCTTATGAAATCACTAGTAACTTTACTTACCTATCATCTTTTGTTTGCTTCACTGCTCATCTTCATCATCATTTCAGGGAACTTGCCAATCTACGATATAGTCCTCCTTCCAGTCTTTGTTCCAGCACTCAACAAAGGATTGACTTATCTAAAAATCGACTCCCAAAAAACGCGCATACTCAACTTAGCACTAATCTTTATGATTCTATCCTTACCACAACTGACGCTCATTTCAAGCAATTGGAAATATTATATACTGCTAACCATCGCTATCCTTTCTTCTATTACTTATCTTTATTATCTCTATCAATTCGTAAAAGAAACAAAATAGCATCGTTCATTTAGGAGAAATCACCCATGAAAAAAGAAGACTTAACCACTCGCCTACTTCGAAATTTCTTTCATATCCAAGGCCCTTTTGATGAATGCCGACAAGAGATTATCTACAAGGCTTGTGCCCGTTCCATGGTCCAAATCGTTTATTCTTCCTTCATTCTCTTCTTGTTTTATCTGTTATTTGGACGCTTCATAGAAGCCGTTCGCTATGCTATGCCCTACGTTTACTCTGGACTCATTTTTTTCATTACTTTAAAAACTCAAAGAGCCGTCAAAGAACTCCATCTGGAAAAAGATGACAAGTCAGAAATCATCCTCAAAACCTACAGCAAAGCCCAAATCAAATTTCGAAGCTGGGTTGTTTTTATCGGTATTCAGATTGGTCTCTTTACCTTACTCATCTTTCATAAAGTCTTCGTTCAGCAGATGTCCTTTTCAGATTTTGGGAAGTTGCTCATGCAAGTCGATAAAAGTGTTCCTTTGCTGATGTATGGCCTGATTATCAGTAGCATTTTTGGAACCATGACCTACGGATTTCTATCACTACAGGAGGAAAAAACTCCTAAAAATACCAAACAGAAGGAGAAAAGCAAGCAATGACTTCACTATACAATTTTTCAATCTTGAACCAAGACAATCAAGAAACTCCACTAAATGCCTATCGTGGGAAGGTTCTTTTGATTGTCAACACTGCTACTGGATGTGGTTTAACGCCCCAGTACCAAGGTCTCCAAGAACTCTATGATCGCTATCAAGAACAAGGTTTTGAGATTTTAGACTTCCCTTGCAATCAGTTTATGGGACAAGCACCAGGCAGCGCAGAGGAAATCAACGCCTTCTGTAGCCTACATTATCAAACCACTTTCCCACGTTTTACCAAGATCAAGGTCAACGGCAAGGAGGCAGATCCCCTCTATGTTTGGTTGAAAGACCAGAAATCTGGCCCACTAGGAAAACGAATCGAATGGAATTTCGCTAAATTTCTCATCGGTCGTGATGGGCAGGTCTTTGAACGCTTCTCTTCAAAAACAGACCCAAAACAGATTGAAGAGGCGATACAAAACCTACTATAATTTCACAATCTCACTATGATTAGGTCTCCTTTAGCCTAATGAATAGTGAGATTTTTAATTAATACTCTTCGAAAATCTCTTCAAACCACGTCAACGTCGCCTTGCCGTATATATGTGACTGACTTCGTCAGTCTTATCTACAACCTCAAAACAGTGTTTTGAGCAACCTGCGGCTAGTTTCCTAGTTTACTCTTTGATTTTCATTGAGTATAACTTTGACTTAAATAGCCATTCCATATCATATAGTGAAGCATGCAGTATTGTAAACTATAATTGATAAAACTGCTAGTCAAAAAAATCTATTTCATATAGCTGTTTCTAATACACCACCCTCATCTAACAGTTTTTAAGCTCAATCAATGTAGGGTGCTAGTTTTCAATCACATTCGGACTTAAAACCTAATAAATACTCTTAAAACTAAATGATGTTCAAAAGCCCCCTCATAATTATCATATTTTTTTAGATACACCTTTGCCTACACTTTACTTTTATCAGCTATCAAAACCTAAACATATAATAGCACGGTTGACCTCTCTCTATATATGTGCTAGAATTATTGATATATATTCAATGAAAGGCTTTACACCAAATGTTCTCATTCATGCCGGCAGCACGAGCAAAAAATGTTTTTGATATCCCTTATCAAAGCTTATATCAAATTGGTTTTAAAGGTTTAATTTTTGATATCGATCAGACTCTTGTGATGCATGGTGCTCCTGCCACAGAACAAGTTATTGAACTATTTCAAAATCTCAAAGTCCTTGGTTTCCAAATTTTTCTTTTATCAAATAATGACGAGGAAAGAATAACAGAATTTAATAAACATCTATCCGTTCCTTTTATTCCTCTTGCAGAGAAACCAAATCCTAAGAATTTTCAAAAAGCTCTCGATATGATGCAACTAGAATCTTTTGAAACTGTGATGATTGGAGATCAACTTTTCACAGACATTCTGGGAGCTAGTCGAGCAAATATTCCCACTATATTGGTTGATTTTTTATATGATCCTAAAGAAGGCGGAATTGGGAAAAAACGATGGGTTGAAAAACTAATACTATGTACTTACCCATTTTTCAGACAAAAAAATAAGCATTTAGATGTGATAAAGAAGGAGAAAGAGCATGGTTTTTTGGAATAAGGATCTATTATTTTGTGAAATTAGTCCTACCACATATAAAATCTCTTTAAAAAAAGAAAATCTCAAACGACATATCCAAAATTTTAAAGAAGGAAAGAAATTCTCAAAAGTTCGTCAAGAAAAACTCCTACCTAACGTGGTTTCATCATACTCTACTCAGTTGATCAAGCGCGGTCCTGGTATTGATATCAATCTCCAGAAAGGCAAAGCAACTAACATTCATATTGCAGCCCAATCTTTAAACCATATTATGATTTACCCTGGAGAAGAATTCTCTTTTTGGAGTTTAGTTGGAAATACAACAAAAAGAAAAGGGTACTTAGAAGGACGAGTCATTATTAACGGCAAAGTGGAACCCGGTATCGGAGGCGGACTCTGCAACCTAGCTAATCTACTCCATCTTTTAATTGTTCATAGTCCCATGGAAATCACGGAATTTCATGCACATTCAGATGCACTAGATCCGGATAAAGGAAAGCGAAAACCATTTGCAAACGGAACATCTGTTCAATACAATCATCAAGATTACCGTTTTAAAAATTCAACTAGCCAAATCATTCAATTACGAACATGGGTTGAGAATGAAATACTCTTCGGAGAATTACGAAGTGAAGCCCAGTTCCCATTCATTTATCAAATTGTCGAAGAAAATCATCATTTCAAAAAAGAGGGGGAACATTATTATCGTCACTCCATGATTTATCGTGAAAAGCTTGATAGAATAACTGAACAAACATTAGAAAAAGAACTTGTTTTGAAAAATCATTCAAAAGTCATGTATGATCCCGATCTCATACCTACAGAAATGATTAAACAATAATCTAAATCTTCCGATATCATGAAAAAATAACTTAAATTCAAGGTAAAAGGAACTATTATGAACAACACACCTAAATTAATCGTTATGCTAACTCACAATGATCACACAGTTGAAAATGCTAGTGAAATTTTCGAATCATGTAAATACTCTAACGCTGAGTATTGGGGGTTTAAAGAAAAACCACTTCCTATTTCTGAAATGAAATCTTTATTCTCAAAAATGAAATCTTGTGGTAAGACTACTTTTCTTGAAGTTGTTGAATATGACGAAGAAAGTGGACTCCAAGGTGCACGAATAGCTAAAGAATGTGGGTGCGATATTTTAATGGGGACTGTCTTCTTTGATTCAATAAACCAATTTTGTAAAGAAAATAACATAAAATATATGCCATTTGTTGGACAAATTACGGATCGTCCATCTATCCTAGAAGGTTCTATCGAGCATATGATTTCTCAAGCAAAAGAATATCTAGCAAAGGGAGTTTATGGATTTGACCTGCTAGGTTATCGTTATACAGGGGACCCTATTGAGCTAAATAATACTTTTGTTCAAGCTGTCCAAGCACCCGTTTGTTTGGCTGGAAGTATTAATAGCTATGAACGTTTGGATGAAGTCATTGAAGCAAATCCGTGGGCTTTTACAATCGGAAGTGCATTTTTTGAAGAAAAATTTGGTACAGAAATTCATGAACAAATTAATAATGTTTGTAATTACTTAGAAAAATAAGCTTTATAGCATAAAAAGAAGACAAGCCTGGTAAAAAACTCAATTTCAAGAGAAAATGAAGTAAATCTTTCCAACAATCATGATCACCCGTCAAACGGGTGGTTTGTCCCAGGGCTATAATCCCAAATTACCAGCCAGCGTCTAAAGACGCTGGCTTTCACGTTGTTCAAGCCTTATTGCTCTTGACTCGTCACTTGCCTCTTAAAGAGGCTTTAGTATTACTTACCACTATCCCTAAAGGGACCCTCATATTCTTTTACACTCAATTTATCTAGTGCTATATCATGCTTTACTCGTTCTCAAATTTTCATACTCGTGAAGAAATCATCCACTGGATAATTTCTTTAATCTTGAATATATTTCTTAATTGTAGCTTCATTGAGTCCCACCGTACTCATATAATAACCTTCCGCCCAGAAATGCCGATTCCCAAACTTGTACTTGAGATTGGCGTGTTTATCAAACATCATGAGTGCACTTTTTCCTTTTAAATAACCCATGAAACTCGAAACACTTATCCTTGGTGGAATACTTACTAACATATGTACATGGTCTGGCATTAAGTGACCCTCGATAATTTCAACTCCTTTATAACTACACAAGCGATGAAATATTTCGCCTAAACTACTTCGATATTGATTATAGATGACTTTTCGTCTATACTTAGGGGTGAACACAAAGTGATACTTACAGTGCCACTTTGTGTGCGATAAACTATGAGCCTTTTGTGCCATATTTTTCTCCTTTTGCTTTACAATTGGCTTGAACACCTTTATTGTATCGCGTTTGGAGTTTTTGGGTATAACCTTCGACGCGCACCCGCATAGCGGGTGATTTTTTTGTCTCGCACCTAACGGAGCGAGACGGACTAATAGTCGCATAATAAAAAGTAGACAAGTGTCTATTAGAAAAATCAGAAACATCCTGAATTTTATACTCAATGAAAATCAAAATGCAAACTAGGAAGCTAGTCGCAGGTTGCTCAAAGCACTGTTTTGAGGCTGTAGATAGAACTGACGAAGTCAGCTCAAAACATGGTTTTGAGGTTGTAGATGAAGCTGACATGGTTTGAAGAGATTTTCGAAGAGCATTAATCAAACTAAAAGGACTCAGCCCTGTACAATACAGAACTAAATCCCATGAATAAATAATTGATTTAACTTTTAGAATCCCTACAGAAATTCCAGTTTTTCTCTATTTGATACCAGACATTAGTTTTTCAATACGCGGAACGTAGAAGAGTAAGATAATACTGAATACAATCGTAATTCCTCCAACAATTCCATAGTAAGCAACTTCGGTCTCGCTTGTATAAAATTTTACAATTTGAGCATTGATAGCTTGGGCAGCAGCATTACTCAAGAACCAGATAGACATCATTTGTGCTTGGAAGGATTTTGGTGCTAGCTTATTAGTGACTGATAAACCAATCGGCGAAATCAACATTTCACCCACAATTACAATAGCCCAACTCATAATCAACCAGAAAGGACTGACCTTAACATCTGTCCCAAAGAGCATCCCTGGTAACATCATCCACAAGAAGGATAAACCTGCCGCAAATAAACCATAAGCAAATTTCTTAGAAGAGGATGGTTGCTTTTTACCCATTTTCCCCCACAAACACGCAAAAATCGGCACATAAATCATAATGAAAAGGGGATTAATACTTTGGAAAAAGCTAGATGGGAAATGAATCTGATTCCCAAATACATTAAAGTAAAGTCGAGTTTGATCATCCGCAAATAGAGCGAGAACAACAGAACCCTGTTCCTCAATAGACCAGAAGAGTACTCCAGCGATAAATAGAGGAATGTAGGCAAATACTCGGGATCTCTCAGTGGCAGTTATTTTCTGACTAGATAAAATCTTGAAGAAATAGTAGATTGGAATAATTACAGCAATCACTGTAAAGATATTAACAATCATATCCACGTTAAACTGGTGAGTAAAGACTAAACCTATAACCACGAGAATAACTACGACAAGTGCAATCAGCAAACGTTTAATCAAGGTCTGCTGCTCCTTCTGTGAAAGGGGATCAGTGGGGTAAAGACTTGATTCAGGCAGGTATTTCTTCCCATCCAAAACATACTTCACCAGACCAAAGAACATCCCAATGGCAGCTAATGAGAAACCTAAATGGAAATTGACTTCCTGACCTAGATAACCCACTAGATAAGGGGCAACAAAGGCACCTAAGTTAATCCCAAAGACAAAGATACTAAAACCTGCATCCCGTCTATCATCCTCTTTCTCATAAATTCCCCCAACCATATCTGAGATATTGGGTTTTAAAAATCCAGTTCCAAAGATAATCAAGGCAATAGAAAGATAGAGAGCCACTTGTCCAAAAGGTGTTGCCAAAGCGATATGTCCTAGCATAATCAGAATCCCACCGTAAAAGACAGTCTTACGGCTTCCTAAAATACGGTCACTGACAAAACCGCCGATCACCGAGGACAAAAATACCAGGGAGCCATAAATCGCCATAACCGATGCAGCCGTGGTCTTATCCATCCCCAACCCACCATCTTGCACACTATAGTACATATAGTAAAGTAGGATAGCTCGCATCCCATAGTAAGAAAAGCGTTCCCACATCTCTGTAAAGAAGAGGGTGGACAAGCCCATAGGGTGTCCAAAAAATGTTTTCTGTTTTTCCATACATATTCTCCTTAAAAATATAATAACTTATTTTACAGAATTTTCAAACGAATGTCAAACAAATTATGTTTGTTTTAGAAAATTTTCTGAAAAATCTATTTAGATAAGTTTCTACTTTATCCTCAATTAAAAAATACCAGATAGAGATCTAATTAAGTAAGAAAGTATAAAAAATAAGTAGGGTAATTTTAAGGCAAACTTTTTTAGAAAGTATAGAAAAAAGCACCCATAGGGTAAACCCTTGAGTGCTTTGAAACGTTGATATAATCGTATTGATTAACGTTTTGAGAATTGTGATGCTTTACGAGCTTTCTTAAGACCTGCTTTTTTCTACATCATGATATTTATGGTAAATTATCACTAAAATCAAGTAATTTTAAGAGATAAATCCTCAAATTTTACATATATAATCCTTTTAAAAATCGAGAGGTTATCAAAGGGTTGTCAATTTTTAGTTTTCGGAGCTTATGTAATTGAGAAATACGAAATACTGTATCATAAAGATGATGTCCAGTTTAGCAACAAATACACCGTTTCTTCGTGCCAGTGCAATTTCTTTTTCTATCCTGAAGATATTTAAATAATTCTAAATATTATTTCTAGATATTTAAAAATAATAAAACAAATTATATTTTATTTCTAAATATTTGAAAATAATTTCTATTTGTGTTATACTATCTTTGAGGTATCTATTATGAACTATATTAAAAGACCACATTATTTAGACTTTTTAAGAAGACATCGTGACCGCCAAATCATTAAGGTGGTGAGTGGAGTTAGACGAGCTGGTAAATCTGTTCTCTTTCAACTCTATAAAGAGGAATTACTAGCAACTGGGGTAGACGAAGATCAAATCATATCCATCAATTTTGAGGATCTGAGTTATTATGACCTGCGACATTTTCAAACATTATTCGCTTATATAAAAGAGCGATTAGTTGAGGAAAAAACATACTATATCTTTTTAGATGAAATTCAACATGTTGAAAAATTTGAACTGGTAGCAGATAGTCTATTTATCCTACCAAATGTTGACCTCTATTTGACTGGATCAAACGCCTACTTTATGAGTAGCCAATTAGCTACAAACTTGACCGGTCGGTATGTTGAGATAGAAGTTCTTCCATTGTCATTTGAAGAATACCTATCAGGTAAATCTCTCTCAGAGAATCTGAATACAACAGAAATTTTTAACAAATATCTCTTTAGCGCTTTCCCTTACTTATTACAAACATCATCTTACGCTGAAAAAATTGACTATCTCAGAGGAATATATAACTCCACACTGTTAAATGATATTGTCACTAGATTGGGAAATCCAAATCCTACTATTATTGAGCGCATTGTCCGAACCCTTCTCAGTAGTACAGGTAGCTTAATATCAACAAATAAGATTCGCAATACCCTAGTAAGCCAAAACGTTTCAATATCTCATAATACTTTAGAAAATTATTTGACAACTTTGACAGATAGTTTACTTTTTTATTCCGTTCCACGTTTTGATGTAAAAGGTCGAGCATTATTGCAACGCTTAGAAAAATATTATCCTGTTGATTTAGGTTTACGACATCTCTTATTACCAGACCACAAAGAAGACATTGGGCATATCTTGGAAAATATTGTGTATTTGGAATTAAGACGTAGATATTCACAAGTATATGTTGGTAATTTAGATAAATATGAGGTTGATTTTGTTGTTGTAACTAATCTTGGTCACTACGCTTATTATCAAGTCAGTGAAACAACACTTGCTCCAGAAACACTAGAAAGAGAACTTAGACCACTAGAAGCCATTAAAGATCAATTCCCAAAATATCTATTAACAATGGATACAATTCAGCCAACAGCAAATTACAATGGAATTGAGAAAAAAAATATCATAGATTGGTTACTAGAAAAGTAAATAAGTATAAATCATATAGCTAACTAGATTTGCAACAGTCTGTTATCAATGATTCTCCCTAAAACCTAACAAGATATAGTAAATTTAGAACACACTATCTAATGGGATAAAGTGGAATCTATAACTTCTGGAAGAACTATTATTACTCATAATGACGAATCTCCATTGAATTTTAATAACGATTTAATAATCAAACAGACTATAAAGAGACTGAGCAATCAGGCTTTAAAATCAGAAAAACGCATAATATCAAGGATTGAATGAACAACCTTGATATTATGCGTTTTATTATGGAAATATTTGCTTCATTTTCTCCGCAAATAGAGTTTTTGCTATCCTATTTTCTCTATTTTTAATGACTTACTTCAACTTCATACCTCTTGGAAAAAACAACAAAAATACGAACTAGCACAGTTCGGTATCATCAGCAATCCAGAACAATTTGTCTTTACCTATATAGATACAAAGGAAAACATAAACAAACCTCTCCACTCTGATTACCTAAATAACAAAATGAAAAGCATTCGAAAACGTCACAAAGAGTTAGCACACGCTACACCTCATAAATTACGACATACAGGGGCAACGGCTGGAACATCTATTGAAGCTATTTCTGAGGCTCTAACACATAGTGAGACAGGCACAACTCAAATTTATGTCAACACTTCAAATGTCATTCCAATGGCTGTTGGAGAGATTGCTTATCGCAATCTTAAAAAGTAATGGTGTGAACCATGAAGTGTTGTAAATGCTGTATTGTAGCTGGTTCTTAACGTTTTGAGAATTGTGATGCTTTACGAGCTTTCTTAAGACCTGGTTTGGAAAGTATGAGTTTCAGTTGGACTAAAAATAGCGTAATATCAAGGTTTTTATGAACGATATTTACTGATTGATTTCATAAAATTTGAATCAATATTTCTTAAATAGGGGAATAGTTCGGTTCTGTAAGTATTAATATAATACACCTACAAAGCTTATTATATCAGATTTTCCCCAGTTTTAGAAAAATAGGTAGAGAAAAAAAACAACATCTGGATTTTCCAAAAAATCTTGACAAAGTCCTCATATAACCGTTTCTGCATTTTATTATATCATTTTTGACTTAGAAAATAATATATAATAGAAGATGATTCGTCTTTTTAAACGGACTTATCAAAAACTGGAATTCTATCAATATTTTGGACACATTTTGGGAGGAAAATTTGAAGGCTAGCGCCCTTCGGTTGCTGGACCCCTTCTACGACCAATTCTCTGTACTCTACAGGGGACTGGTCATTCAATTTTTGTTGAATTCTAGTTTCATTATAAAATATGATATAATTTTTGACAATATCTGTTATACTATCTCCAGTTATGTTTCTTCACTTATGGAGATAGAAGGTTTCAGACTTTAGGACGGAATGAAACCATTCGATACAGGCATTATCTGCTGGTGTTCCCTTACGGGACGATGCCTTTTTCTACACAAGCCTGATAGTAAGCTTTTGAGGTGTAAACCGATCCCTGATCACTGTGTAAGATCGCTCCTTGAGGTAATTCCAATTGATGGAGCGTGTCCAACACAAAGTCCGTATCCTGACAATCTGAGATGGTATAAGCCACAATCTCACGATTATAGAGATCCATGGTGGAGGACAAGTATAGCTTACATTTACCTAAGTATAAATAAGTAATATCTGTGACAAGCTTCTCCATAGGCTTGTCTGCTTGAAAATCACGATCCAGCTTATTGTCTGTTACATGGTAAGGCTTCCCTAATTTAGGTCCCTTCTTGGGACGGGCACGGCAAAGGTAGCCCTTTTACTTCATGATACGATAGACCTTCTTGCGATTAACGACAAGGTTATAAACTTTCTTTAGTAAGCGAGTGATGGTTCGATAGCCGTAAATAAAATGATTTTCTATACAGAGTTGTTCGATTTTATCTGCTATTTCGCCTCTTTTCTGAGAATTCTTACACTCCTGTTTCCAGCGATAAAAGGTGGAGCGTTTGACGCCGAAACATTCTAAAATAATAGATACAGGGCACGTTTTCTTATACTCTTCTACTAGCTTGATAAGACTTACTTTGTCGATTCTCTTATCAAGCTCTGATACTTTTTTAGTAATTCTACCTGCAATCGTAACTGTTCCACTTCAGATAACTGTTTCATCCCATTACCATAAGTATATTGTTTCCCCACGGATTGGTGGAAACGGTACAATTCATCATTCTGATACCATCGCTACCAGGTCTTGGCCTGACTAGCATTTTTGATGCTGAGGGTATCCATGATAACTTTATTTGATTTGCCTGCCTTCTTCATTTCGATACAGGCTAGCTTAGTTTCTACTAAATATGCTTTTTGACCATAACAAAACACCCCTGTTTCTAGTTTACCAGAATTCAACAGGAGTGTTTTCTTGTGTCTCATTTTATGGGTGCAGTGCCGACCCTAGGGATTCTTTCGTTCTCATATATACGTCATTAGTATAGGCTAATTTGATTTAAATTGCAAGAGAAATAACATTTTACATAAAAATCGGTGAGTATTTTACAATTTTTGCATATAATAGAGCTAAAAAGCAACTGGTTTTAAGAATTCTTATCTAAAACATTCGAAAATTCCCCTTAACCGTAGCGGAAAGTTGTTTTCTTCTCCTATTTATAATATACTATCACTAACATTAGATGAAAAGGTGACTCTATGATTATAAATCAACTGCTTCAAAAGCTGGAGCCTACTAGCCCTATCCTTCAAGCTAACTTTGGAATTGAACGCGAAAGTCTTCGTGTCGATAGACAGGGAAAATTAGCACATACGCCTCACCCTTCCTGCCTAGGAGCTCGAAGTTTCCACCCTTATATTCAAACAGATTTTTGTGAGTTTCAGGTGGAACTCATCACACCAGTTGCTAAATCTACCACTGAGGCTCGTCGATTTCTTGGAGCCATTACCGATGTAGCTGGACGTTCCATCAGTAAAGATGAACTTCTCTGGCCCTTGTCCATGCCTCCTCGTATCAACGCCCAAGAAATCCAAGTTGCCCAACTGGAAAATGAATTTGAACGCCATTATCGTAACTACCTGGCCGAAAAATACGGAACTAAACTACAAGCTATCTCAGGTATCCACTATAATATGGAACTAGGGAAAGATTTGGTTGAAGCTCTATTCCAAGAAAGTGACCAGATTGATATAATTGCTTTCAAAAACGCCCTCTATCTTAAGATGGCTCAGAACTATTTGCGCTATCGTTGGGTGATTACCTATCTCTTTGGTGCTGCACCTGTTGCTGAGCAAGGCTTCTTCGACCAAGAAGTGCCAGAACTCGTGCGTTCCTTCCGAAACAGCGACCATGGTTATGTCAATAAGGAAGAAATACAAGTATCTTTTGCAAGCCTAGAAGACTATGTCTCTGCCATCGAAAACTATATCGAACAAGGTGATTTGATTGCGGAAAAGGAATTTTACTCGGCTGTTCGTTTCCGTGGACAAAAGGTTAATCGCTCCTTCCTTGACAAGGGAATCACCTACCTAGAATTCCGTAACTTCGACCTCAACCCCTTTGAGCGTATCGGTATTAGCCAAACTACCATGGATACCGTACATCTACTCCTTCTAGCCTTCCTCTGGCTGGATGCCCCTGAAAATGTTGATCAGGCTCTGGCTCAAGGTCACGCGCTGAATGAAAAAATTGCCCTCTCTCATCCTTTAGAACCTCTACCTTCTGAAGCTGAAACTCAGAACATTACGACAGCTCTAGACCAACTGATGCAACATTTTGGGCTTGGTGACTATCATCAAGGTCTGGTCAAACAAGTTAAAGATGCCTTTGCAGATTCCAGTCAGACACTAGCTGCTCAACTTCTTCCTCATATCAAAGACAAGTCCCTTTCTGACTTTGCCCTTGACAAGGCGCTTGCCTATCATGATTACGACTGGACTGCCCACTATGCCCTTAAGGGTTATGAGGAGATGGAACTTTCTACCCAGATGCTGCTCTTTGATGCCATTCAAAAAGGGCTTCATTTTGAAATCCTAGATGAGCAGGATCAATTCCTTAAACTCTGGCATAAAGATCATGTTGAGTACGTCAAAAATGGTAACATGACCTCAAAAGACAACTATGTAGTTCCTCTTGCCATGGCTAATAAAACCGTGACCAAAAAAATCCTGGCTGATGCTGGCTTCCCTGTCCCTGCCGGCGACGAATTTACCAGTCTAGAACAAGGTCTAGCCTACTATCCTCTTATCAAGGGCAAGCAAATTGTGGTTAAACCAAAATCAACCAACTTCGGTCTGGGCATTTCCATTTTCCAAGAACCTGCCAGCCTTGATAACTATAAGAAAGCTCTCGAGATTGCCTTTGCAGAAGATACAGCTGTTCTTGTTGAAGAATTTATCCCAGGAACCGAATACCGTTTCTTCATTCTAGACAGGCGTTGTGAGGCTGTCCTCCTTCGTGTCGCTGCTAATGTTGTCGGTGATGGCAAACACACCATTCGTGAATTAGTCGCTCAGAAAAATACCAATCCATTGCGAGGCCGTGACCACCGCTCACCTCTGGAAATCATTAAGCTAGGAGACATCGAACAATTGATGTTGACTCAGCAAGGTTATGCACCTGATGATATTCTCCCAGAAGGTAAAAAGGTCAATCTCCGCCGTAACTCCAACATCTCTACGGGTGGTGACTCTATTGATGTCACTGAGACAATAGATTCCTCTTACCAAGAATTGGCAGCAGCTATGGCAACTAGCATGGGGGCCTGGGCTTGCGGGGTTGACCTCATCATTCCAGATAGAACTCAGCCTGCTAGCAAGGAAAACCCTCATTGCACTTGTATCGAGCTCAACTTCAATCCCTCTATGTATATTCACACCTATTGTGCTGAAGGTCCTGGACAAGCTATCACTCCAAAAATCCTAGACAAGCTTTTTCCAGAAGTTGCCACAAGTCAAACCTAAAACCTAATTCTTAGGAACAAACAAATCACCTTTATCTCGATGATATGATACCTCTTAAGTAGACAAGGTAAATACCTAAAATCTACGGCTCTTTGTCAACTGTAGTGGGTTGAAGAAAAGCTAAGCTCGAGAAAGGACAAATTTCGTCCTTTCTTTTTTGATATTCAGAGCGATGAAAATTCGCTTCTTGAAGTTTTCAAAGTTCCGAAAACCAAAGGCATTGCGTGTGATAAGTTTGATGAGATTATTAGTCGCTTCCAATTTTGCGTTGGAATAGGATAACTGAAGGGCATTGATGATTTTCCCTGTGTCCTTTAGAAATGTTTTAAAGACAGTCTGAAAAAGAGAATGAACCTTCTTTATATTGTCTTCAATGAGTCCAAAAAATTTCTCTGGTTCCTTATTCTGAAAGTGAAAAAGCAAGAGCTGATAGAGATTATAGTGGTATTTCAAGTCTTCTGAATAGCTCAAAAGCTTGTCTAGGATTTCTTTATTGCCTAAATTGTCAAATTAAGTTAGACTTTTCAAGTAACTCAGAAAAACTTGGTAGGGTGATTGAAATAGTTCTATATAGTAATTCATAGACTACCCTCTGTTCAACTATTCCCCATTCATCTGTAACAAAAAAATATTTCTCATGATGCCGCCAAATATGTTGTCCATAACCTTTTATTTCCTCAAACTTACTAACTTCTTCCCAGCCTAGTTTACTATATTCCATGTATGTTCTCCGATCTTTTCACTAATATCTTACATTACACCTTCAGGAATATCTCCTGTTGATCATTGTAACTATCTAGTTGACTGTTATACCAAACCCTGGAATTCTGTCAATATCTTCTTTTCCCTATTTTGATTTATTTCTCAGCTATATGGTATATTAGGATACTTTGAATTCACCTTAAACAAAAAAATGCACAAGTTAATTACAACCTGCACATCTTTTTAATTTTATATTTAAAAGAGACTATAAATCAACTTTCCGAAAAATAATGATTTTCCCGAAAGAAATAGATCAACCTAAAAAATCACTGTCTTACTTATGTAATGTTTCTTTAATATAATATAGAAATAAAAAGTATGTAAATGAAAAGATTTATCACATTACTTTTAGTGTCTCTATCTACAATTTTATTAATTGCATGTTCTAACCAATCAAGCAATTCTTTAGATGGCGAATACCGTTGAATAAACGAGAGTAGAAATGAAGTTGCCTTTACCATTTCAGGTAACAAAGGAAATAGCAACAAAGGAGAGGCCGACACCTTTACAATTGATAAAGATAGTGCAACAATCGAACTGACTGGCTCTAATATCATAAACCGAAAAGAGAATTATACCTTCAAGGATGATGTATTCACTGTAGATATTTCAGGAACAAAGCAGGAGTATTACAAAAAGGATAGTGAAGAAATACAGCGACAAGTAAAACACTCAAACTATTTGATATTCTTTATACAATAAAAACGCTTTTGTACTGACCCCAAAAGTTAGATTTTTTCTGTCTAACTTTTTGGGGTCAGTACACACCCGCATAGCGGGTATTTTTTTGTCTCGCACCTAGCGGAGTGAGACAGACTAATAGTCACATAATAAAAAATTTACTTAAAGTCAGATTTTAAATACTGTAGAATAGTTCTTTCTAAAACTTACTCCCAATTTTTTTTGCTCGTATAATTCATCAGGGGTTTGGGGATTCCCCAAAATTCAAATCATCCCAAAAAATACATACACTTTGTGTATACAAATTTTGAGATGATTTTGGGAGTGTGTGTATACAGACTCTGAGCTCGCAAAGTCATATTATGATAAATCTTTCCTTCTCGATAAAATAATTCCAAAAATCGATTTGACTGTCATTTGTGTGTACAAATATTTTAAGAAGATATATAAAAAACGCTGCAAAATTTTTAACAGCGTTTCCTTATTTTAAAATTCTCATATGTCTTTCTTTTTTATGGTTAGCATCGTAGTATTCCAGCATCGCATGATACAAACGAGCCTTCGTTTTATCTTGTTGTTTAATCCCATGAAGAAATAATTCTGCTCGCTTTAATTTCAATATGTATTCGCATATCTGATCAAAATCCTTATCCATATTACTTTTGAAAATAAACATCTTTTTCCTCCATCACATCAACTATTTTTTGCATCAAAATAGACATATCCATTTTGTTTTCATAGCTTATTCTCCCAACTACAGTTGCAAGACGGGCTATAGAATTGATATTCTTTCCTACCTGTTCCAACTCTTCTGTCAAAGGAACTAACGCTTCAAAAGAGACTTTGTGAATGTTCAAATCTGTTCGGATTAATTTTTTTCTAGCAAACTCAGAAAAATTATGAATATTTTCCTTCCTCATACAATCATTTAATTTTTTATTTTCTTCTTCTGTCAAAAATACCTGTTTCAACACCGATTTTATTCTCATAATCTTATCACCTCGTTTTCTTATTTAGTCGTTTCACAAGTTCTTTCACTTGTTTGCTTGTCTTCTTTTCATATCCTATCATCAGCTCAACACAGCAGTGAAATATCCTTACATTATCGAAATCTTCACTTTGTTCCGCTATTCTTTCTAACTGACGTAAGTTATTGATAATTCTTCTAACTTGAAATATAAAGTCATGATAAGATTCAAAATCAAATTGAAGATAAATAGGCGAACTCTTAAACAACATTTTCCTAGCATAAGAGGAAAAATTTAGATGGTTTGTCATTTCAATCAAGTTATTCACTATTTCATTCTGCTCTTCAGTGATATAACATTTCTTTAGAACAGTCCTATATCTACTCATTTATCATATACTTCTTTCGGGCATTTTCATGGGCAATAGCTTTGCACTCCAGCATACGTTCCTGCTTTAAATTCTCCATAGACTTAAATAAATACGCTAACGGAGAAGTCACATCCTCAGGAATCCGTTCAATCAAGCTAATAACTTCATCACTAGTTACATATCCACTAGCTAAATACTCTCCTATCTTCATCTTCTGAGCATGTGTTAAAGTGTAATTGTTAGGATACAAAAATCTATCATTGTACTTATAAGAAATGGATTCTAACAAAGAATAATATTTAGGCAGAATATAAGTTTCAGGCTTTCTAGAACTATTATCCAGTATATTCTCAATCTCTTTCTTATTCTTACTCTTGTTCTTAATCTCTTGCGTTACATTCTCATTTTCATCCGTTACTGTAACGTTACAGTCTAAAACAAGTTGTGGCTCGCCTGTAATTAGTGCTTTCTGTTTTTGTCTATGACGAGCAACACGTTCCCTAGTTTGTTTCCTAATCTTTTCTAGGCCATCTATATTCTGATGTTTCTCCCATTTTGGAATGGTAATAGCGCCATCTATGATTTCTATCATGCCAAATTCTTCAAACATGCTAAGAGCTAATTTTACAGATGTCGCTTTTCGTCTAAACACTGTTGAAAGCATCTCTTCTGTGTAATATACCTTGTTTCCTAGACTCAGTATGCCACTATTATTTTGCTTTCCTGCAAGTACCAGAATTTTGAACCATATTACAATAAGTGTATCTCCTTCTGGCATCGATTCTATCAACTGAATTTTTTCATCATCAAATATATCTGTTGTTATCTTGATCCACTGAACACCATTCATACGAGTACCTATCTTTCATATTGCTTCAACCATCTTGTTACTGCTCTTTTATCGTATAAAGTCACTCCATCAATCACCATGGTTGGCATTCCTTCTTTCGTCCATTTTTGGATTGTAGTCGTAGATACATCTAACCACCTAGATAGACCTGACATACGAACCATGGGTTTATAAAGTTCTTTATCTTCAAATACTCTTGCCACAGCATTTGAAATCATCTCATCATAATGAGCACGTAATTGATTCTCTAATTCTTTAGGAAGCTGGACAACTAAAGTAGTTTCCGACATAAATTCACACCTCATTTCTAAATTAAATAAGCTCCGAAACTATTTAATTTGTTATTCATTTTGAATTATATATCCTTTTTGAATTTTTGCCAAGCTTTTTTATTCAAAAAGAATAAAATGTGTTATAATGATAAAAAGGAGGTTCTTATGACCAATCATATTACTAAACTGATAGAAAATAGCGGAAAAAAATTGACAGAAATTAGCGAAGCTACAAATATAGCCTATCCTACACTTTCTGGATACAATCAAGGAATCCGCAAACCTAAAAAAAATAATGCTGAAAAATTAGCAAAATACTTTAATGTTTCCGTCGCTTACATTATGGGGCTTGATAGCAACCCACACGCTCCATCAAATCTTAAAATTGTTACAGACAGTTTCAAAACATCTAAAATTGGTTCTGTGACACCTTTTAAAAGCGATATGGAGAAGTTAAAGAAAAGTATCGAATTTGGCGAAAGGGCATTAACACTACCACTTGATGATAGTTTTTCAGATGAATTTCGTCATATATTCTCAGAATACCTAGCTGAGAAAAACAAACGTTTTATGTCTGAGTTTATAGACTATATGAATCACCAAAATAAAGATTCTAAAGTTTGGCAGAGCTGGATTAAAACAGACGAATACGCTATTCGCCAAGAAGATAGAAAAAATAGATAGACACTCATTTCTCAATTACATAAGCTCCGAAAACTTAGATACGGAGAAAAAATGTCTATACACAAATACAAAACAAAAAAAGGAATCCTATACTATGTCAGCTTTTACATTGGCTTAGATGCTTATGGAAAGAAAAAAAGGCACTTAAAGAGAGGATTCAAAACCAAAAAAGAGGCAAAATTGTACGAAGCTCGTTTAGAAGCTGGTGTCGTCGCCCCCACAGTAAATACCGACAAAACTAACCCCAAAGTCACTTATAAAGAACTGTATCAAGAATGGTTTAAGGCCTATGTTGGTACCGTTGAAGAAACAACTTCTTCCCAAACAAAGAATATCTATCGAATACATATTCTACCAATATTTGGCGATAAATTTATTGACCAAGTCAGTCCTTTAGATTGTCAAAATTTTATCACACAAAAATCTCAGACTTTCAAAAATATCAAACAGATAAAATCCTATACCTCAAAAATTTTTGATTTTGCAATCAACATGAACTACATTGATCGAAATCCAATGAAGAATGTTATCATGCCTAAAATCAAAAAAACTAGATCAGATAATTTTTGGTCTCTGGAGGAATTACATCATTTCCTTGATATAGTGAAAGAAACTGAGCCATTTAAACATTTTGCTTTATTTAGACTGCTTGCATTTAGTGGACTACGAAAAGGGGAGTTATACGCTTTAAAATGGGCTGATATTAACTTTGACAGCAATCTATTGAACATAGATAAAAGTCTAGGAAGAATTGACGGTAAAGCGATTGAAAAGAGCACAAAGAATGAATCTTCAGTTCGTACAATCTATCTTGATGATGAGACAATCGATATTATTAAGCAATGGAGAAATTTCTATCTGAAAGAACAATCTCAGTTTCCTCTTACAAAGCTGAATATTAGTAACGAATATATGTTCTATTACATATCAAGTAATGACAAAATTGAACCTTTGCATGCTGATTACATTAATAACGTACTGAATCGAATTATTAAAAAAAGCATAAATTAAAACCAATTAGCCCACATGGGTTTAGACATACACATGCACCACTTATGTCTGAAATTGGAATCGATCCTTCTAATACATCAAAACGTCTCGGTCATGCAAGCAGTCAGATGACATTAGATGTCTATACTCACACCACAAAAACTGGTGAGAAAAACTCTATTGACAAATTTGCAGATTATCTCAATAAAGCAAAATAGAATTATGATTTTTAAAATTTTGAAGAGGTTATCAGAAGGTTATCACAAAGCTATTCTAGCTCAAAAATCGACAAAAAAGCACTTTGCAAAATCTTTGCAAAGTGCTTTGAAACGTTGATATAATCGTATTGATTAACGTTTTGAGAATTGTGATGCTTTACGAGCTTTCTTAAGACCTGGTTTCTTACGTTCAACTTTACGTGAGTCACGTGTAAGAAGTCCTGCGCGTTTCAATGAATCGCGGAAGTCTGGGTCTACTTGAAGAAGGGCACGAGCGATACCGTGACGGATAGCTCCTGATTGACCAGCGTATCCACCACCTACAACGTTAACGAAAACGTCGTATGAACCTACAGTTGAAGTAACTGCGAATGGTTGGTTGATGACAAGACGAAGGTCAGCGTGTGGGATGTACTCTTCAACATCTTTTTTGTTAACAGTGATTTTACCAGTTCCTGGAACAAGGCGAACGCGTGCAACAGCGTTTTTACGACGTCCAGTACCTGCATATTGTGCTTGTGACATACTTTATTGTTCCTTTCCTTAGATAAGTCCTGAAATATCAAGAACTTCTGGTTGTTGTGCAGCGTGAGTGTGCTCAGCTCCAACAAATACTTTCAACTTCATACCTTGAGCGCGTCCAAGAGTATTGTGTGGAAGCATACCTTTAACTGATTTCTCGATCAAACGTACTGCATTTTTAGAACGAAGTTCACCTGCAGAGATTTGTTTCAATCCACCTGGGTGGTTTGAGTGAGTGTAGTAGATTTTATCAGTTGCTTTTTTACCAGTCAATTTAACTTTTTCAGCATTGATAACAATCACAAAGTCACCTGTATCAGTGTGTGGTGTAAATGTTGGTTTGTTTTTTCCGCGAAGTACGCTAGCAACTACTGCAGAAAGACGTCCAAGTGGTACATCAGTTGCGTCAACTACGTACCATTTACGTTCAACTTGGCCTGGTTTAGCCATAAATGTTGTTTTGTTCATGATTTCTCCTATATATAGTTCGATTTTTGTTTACGGTGATGGGTGTTCCTTCCCATCGAAAAGTATTTGGAAGGTTCCGGGGCCTTTCAAATGGGGGTAAACAATACCGCCTACTATAATACCAAATTTTCACCCCTAAAAAGTCAATAGATATGAAAAAAATATTTTTTTCTGAATTTACCAATTACCAATTCCACTCTTTTTATCTCTAGAAAACCTCGCTTTCGCGAGGCTCTTCTATTTATAAGATAAGGCACGTTTAAAGGTTTTCCAAGGGCCTAAATCATCTGTTTGCAAAACGAGACTAGCATACATACGCCCGATAAAGACTGTTGCAGTTACTGCAAAAGCAATCGTAATCGCAAGCGAAATCCAAGCTTCTAAGCCATTTGCATAACCATTAATAGCTCTAAATGGCATGAAGAAGGTCGAAATAAAGGGAATATAAGAACCAATCTTCAAGATGAGATTGTCCCCAGCTGCACCTAGAGCTGTAACTCCAAAAAAACCACCCTATAATCAAAAATCATCAAAGGCGACAAGGCTTTTTCCTGCAGTCCTCAGGACGAGAAACCATAGAACCTAGGAAAGGCATGCCAAGACTACGTACATGAAAAAGACTAACCAAAGACAAACAATAAGGTGTTGAGTGAGAAATGCATCTCCCAAAGTGGTTTAGAATACCAGACTGAGCCAAGAATGGCAAATCTTTAAAGAGCAAAATAGCTGCCAGACCACCTACAACATAAATCCCAATATGCGTTAAAATCACTAGAAATAGAGCCATCATCCGTGCATAGAAATAGTGACTAGCCCTTATGCTAGAAAAGACGACTTCCATAATTTTGGTGCCTTTTTCACTAGCAACTTCCTGAGCTGTTACACCCGCATAGGTAATCAGAATCATATAAAGAAAGAATCCTAAGGCTCCTGCTGCCATTGTTTGAATAAACTTTTTATTTTCCTTGGCTTCATCAATCTTTTCTGTGAATTGAATTGTCTGCGCTAAACGTTTTTCCTGCTCTTGAGACAAGGAGGCAGTTGAACGATTAAGCTGATTTTGCAGTTCATTGAGTGTACCTGTAACTGCAAATTTAATTCCACTTTCAAGCGATGTTTCGCCATGATAAACTGCTTTTAGAACACTATCTTCTTGATCAATAGTCAGATAGCCTTTTAATTTTTCATCTTTAATCGCTTCTTTGGCACTTGCTTCGTCTTTATAGTCAAAGTTAACACCATTTACATTCTTCAGTCCTTCTGCTACAGACGGCACTGTTGTCACTACTGCCACTTTATCATTTTTAGCCATTGAAGAGCCTTGGAGATAGGCAATTCCTACAGAAATTCCTAAAAAGAGGAACGGCGAAATCACCATAAAGAAGAAACTCCACGATTTGACATGTCGAAGATAGGTTTCCTTGATTACAACCCACATATTTCTCATACTTCCACCCCTGATTCTAGTTTAAAGATTTCATCGATTGTTGGCGCTTGTTGATCAAAGGTTGCGATATACTGACCCTGAGTCAAGATTGGGAATAGTTCCCTTCCAGCACTTTCATCCTCTAAGATCAATTTCCAACTGCCTTGTTTGGTCAAGCTCACCTGCTTGACATGAGGAAGATTTTCCAATTCTTCCTTACTTCGTTCACTTGAAACAAAGAGACGCGTTTTCCCGTATTGATTGCGGACATCCTGAACTGGTCCATGCAAGACCACACGGCCATCTCGAATCATGAGAATATCGTCACAAAGCTCCTCGACGTTGGTCATGACATGATCAGAAAAGATAATGGTTGCTCCACGCTCTTTTTCCTGAAAAATGACTTGCTTGAGCAATTCTGTATTGACTGGGTCCAATCCACTGAAAGGTTCATCCAGGATAATCAAGTCTGGTTCATGAATCAGAGTAATGATGAGCTGAATCTTCTGCTGATTTCCTTTTGACAGACTCTTAATTTTATCTGTCAGCTTCCCTTTCACTTCCAACCTCTTCATCCATTGAGGGAGTTTTTCTTTGATCTCCTTGACATCCATACCTTTTAGAGTCGCCAAGTAACGAACTTGTTCAAGGACTGTCAATTTAGGCATGAGACTGCGTTCTTCAGGCAGATAGCCAATCCGAGCGTAGGTCTCTTGACGAATATCCTGACCATCCAGACTGATTTCTCCTTGGTATTCTAAAAACTTCAAAATACTGTGGAAAATCGTTGTTTTTCCGGCACCATTTTTTCCGACTAGTCCTAAAATACGACCTGGTCGTGCTTGAAAGTCAATACCAAACAAAACTTGCTTGGATCCAAACTTTTCTCTAGACTTCTTACTTCTAGCATCTTTCACCTCCGAAATGTCTTGCACTCATTATACTCCTTTTTGATATCCTTTACAATGGTTTATGTCCATTTTTATCGTTCTCATTTTAGTAAAAAAATCTTGGAGTACTTTTGGTTATGAGTACATTATACAGTGGTAAACCCAAATTTATCTTCTCTGTTCCTCAACTGTCCATTTTTGATCCTGAATTGTTATTTGAGTAACTCCTTTTTCCTCATAAAGTTTTCTTCCTCTAAGACTTCTGGAAAAAAGCGAATAATTTCTTGACAACATTTTTTATAAGAAACCAGTTCATCTGTCATTTCAAGAAGGAGTAATCCTTTATCTACCAATCGGTAGTCTTTCTGAAGTATTCCCTTATAAACCCAGCAAAAACCAAGATAATCACTTCTATGTGTTAATTGAGCCGTTTTTAAAGCAAGTTTAATAAGTTCCAATGATTTTTCTCTATAGTCATTATACAAGAAAGTTACTGCTAGATTAGAAAGAATGGTAAATCTAGCTTCCTTAATGTTAACGTATGATTCATACCGTTTTAAAGTCGCCAATATCTGGTCAGTCAAAGTTAAGACACTTTCCATAGAGACATAAGGTAAAATTCCTACCAATAAGGTTAAATCTCCTAGATACCACTCTTCGTAACTTTGTAATTCTTTCCAAATTTGCTCAGCTAAAAGTTGATTATTAACTTCTTTATCATCCTGTAAATATAACTGTAATAATTGCATCCTCCTAAAAATAGGTATATCGTCACATGTTTTCAAGTAACTTCTACACTGTATTACAAGATTTTCAATTTGCTCCCTAGTCATTAGTGTGGTTAGTTCTTGTAATTTCATCATAATGTTCATCCGTTCATTAGGTTGATAATAATCACAAATATATTGAAACTCTGCAAAAGTCATATCCATTTGTCTTAGGAGATATTCCATATTCTCAAATTTTGGCGTCGCCTTATTGCTCTCAAATGCAGCAACCGACTGCCTACTAACCATTTGCCCCTGCCACCTGAGTTTGAGATAAATGCTTATCTTCTCGTATTTTTTTAAAAATCTTATAGTAATCCCATCTCATCTACTTACCTCCAAAATTTCAGGCGCAAAAAAACTTGTCATATGCAAAAACGCTTACATTTTTTATTGTATACTATCTATAAATAAAAAAACAAGGAGGAATATCATATGAGAATCGTACATTTCATCGTAAAAACTAAAATAGCAAGTATCTTACCTCTTCTGGTTTTCTTATTTAGTAAACCACTCTGGCCGTGGCTTCCATAAATTGGATACATAAATAAAAGAGTAAAAATAAAAGAGTAAAAATAAAATGAATAATACCAATAAGCTAGCAAAATCTCTCATTCTTTTCTCTGTTATAGGAGCTCTATCATTACTCAATACACACGAAATTTATGCAGATGAAACAAATACTAATTCAGAAACCATAGGTCAAAGTCGAAGCTATGGTGGACTTACTTATCAAAAAACAAATGTACGGTATCGAAAAGAATGGTCTAACTATACACCTGTTAGCTACACAGTGACTACAGGAAGAGCAGGTGCTAGTATATCCGTAAATCAAAGTAAAACTTTTGGCACAAGTATATCGGGAGATGTAAAAGGTATTAATATCGGAGCTCAGGCTTCTATATCTAGTGGTGTCGGTTACACATTAAATGTCCCTCCAAGAAGAAGCGCTTACGTTGGATTTAGGGTTTTATATGAAGTCGAAAGTGGAACTAGAATTGCTAGATTTTACGACGGTGGAGAATTTAGCAGAAATTCATATACTGTAAAACGACCAATTAGAGGAGAATATAGATTAATCTATATATAAAAGATATGAGCAATAATATAATAGGAAAATTCTGCATATTACTATCATTTCTACTCGCAATTATATGTCTATCCTATCAATCTATTTTTTTACCTGAAGGAGAATTGTACGAACCTTACATTTTATCTCGAAATTTGTTAATCATTTCAATCTTAAACTGGACTTTTTTACTTGGCCTCTATTTAATATATAGAGAGGGTAAAAATAAGAATGTCAATCACTAAGGGGCAGGAACCCAAATTATTAAATGCTAAGAAAAGGTAGTTTGACTTTATTCATTCTTAACAATCTTCAACCGATAGTTTAAAACCGTATTTTGAAATTTCAGATATAATAGATTGAAATAAAAGGTGAACAAATCGATTAGGAAAGTCAAATTAATTTCTAGAGATGTTTTAGCAATCACGATATACTACTCTAGATTCAATCTGCTGTCAACTGATCTTTATTTATAATTGTCATACGTCAAAGAGAAACTGACCTTGTTTAAAGCAATCAAAAAAAAAACGAATAAAACAAAATTCTGACTCTCCAGAAAACTAGTTTTATTCGTTTTTTATGTTTAAGTCTAAATTTTTATTTCAAACTCTAATAACTTAACGCACTTCTGCATTGACTTTTTCTTCAAGAGACGCTTGGATTTTTTCCATGTAGCGTGCGACTTCTTCATCCGTTAAGCTGTCTTCTGGATTTTGGAAGGTCAAGCTATAAGCCATTGACTTCATACCAAGTCCCAATTTTTCGCCTGAGAAGACGTCAAAGAGTTTGATATCTGTCAAACGTTTCACGCCGGCGGCTTGGATCGCGTTCACAACTTCTTGATGAGTCACTTCTGCCTTAAGGAGAAGGGCAACGTCACGGCTAACTGCTGGGAATTTGGTGATTTCCACAAATGGAGTAGCAGGTTGAAGGGCAGCTTCGATGGCTGAAAGGTTGAGCTCCGCTACATACGTTTCTGGAATATCGTAAGCCTTAGCAGTGACTGGATGCACTTGACCAAGGAAACCAAGAACTTGGTCACCGAGTGAAATCATAGCGGTACGACCTGGATGAAGGCTAGCAATTTCAGATGTTGCTGTATAAGTTACTTGGAGTCCAAAACGAGCAAAGAGGGCTTCAAGGATTCCTTTAGCATAGAAAAAATCAACTTGAACGGCTGCTGTTTGGAAATCTTTTTCAGCAACCAAGCCTGTCAAGGCAAAGGCAAAGCTATTAATCTCATTTGGAAGTTCTTCTTTTGGATTACCTGTTTGTTCAAAGACTTTCCCAATCTCGTAAAGAGCCAAGTTTTTGTTCTTACGAGCCACGTTGTAAGCAACTGTATCTAGGATACCTGAGATCATATTTTGACGGAGGACAGAACGATCCACTGTCATTGGCCACATAAGTTCTGTAAGGTTACTTGGTTGAGCCGTAAACTCAACTGCTTTTTCAGGAGTAGTCAGAGCGTAGGTGATGATTTCTGTCAAACCTGCCCCTTCAGCAATCGTACGAACTTGACGGCGGAGTTTTTGTGTCGCAGTCAATTCACCAGCTGTACCATCGTCTTTTGGAAGGCTGGTTGGCAAGCGGTCATAACCATAAATACGAGCGATTTCTTCAAAGAGGTCTGCCTCGATGGTGATATCCCAACGACGACGTGGGACGCTGACTGTAAAGCTTTCTGCATTTCCAGAAAGACCAAAGCCAAGACGACGGAAGACGTCTTCTACATCCGCATAAGAAAGTTCTGTACCAAGGACACGGTTAACATCTGCAAGAGTTGAAGAAACTTCTACATCAGAAGTATCAAGTTCACCCGCAGAAACGATTCCTTTACGCACAGTCGCGCCTGCAAGTTCGGCAATCATGCTAGCTGCCGCATCAAGAGCTTCGTTAACAGTTGCCACATTAATGCCTTTTTCAAAGCGAGAAGATGACTCAGAACGAAGGTTGAGGCGACCGCTGGTCTTACGGATAGATTTTCCGTTGAAGACTGCAGCTTCAAGGACGACACGACTAGATTTCTCAGAGATTTCTGTTGCTTGACCGCCCATGACACCTGCAAGGGCTACTGGCTTGTCTGCGACAGTGATAACTAAATCATTCACGTCCAAGTCACGTTCTTCACCATCTAAAGTCACCAATTTTTCACCAGCACGCGCTTCACGTACACGGATGTCACTCCCCTCAAAGGTATCCAAGTCAAAGGCATGCATCGGTTGACCAAAGTAGAGCAGGATGTAGTTGGTCACGTCCACTACGTTATTGATGGGACGAATTCCTTCGTTCATAAGGAGATTTTGCAACCATTGTGGACTTGGTGCGATGGTCACATTGTCCAAGATACGAGCGGCATAGTAAGGCGCCTTGTCTGTCTCAATGCCCACAGAAAGAGCATCTGCTGCAACTTGGTCAGTTTCTGAAAGAGTAAATTCTTTAAAGTTGACCGCCTTATCATAGATGGCTGCCACTTCGTGAGCTACCCCACGCATAGAAAGAGCGTCTGCACGGTTTGGAGTGATGGAAAGTTCGATGATTTCATCATCCAAGTCTAGATATGAGAAGACTTCCTCACCTGGAACGGCATTTTCTGGCAAAATTTGAACGCCATCTGCGAATTCCTTAGGCACAACTGAGTCAGAAATTCCCAATTCGCCAAGCGAACAGATCATCCCAAGTGACTCTAAGCCACGGATTTTTCCTTTTTTGATTTTGTAGTTGTCAGCGATGCGAGCTCCTGGAAGAGCCACCATCACCTTGATACCAGCACGCACATTTGGGGCACCACAAACGATTTGACGAGCTTCTTCTTCGCCAACGTTAACCTGACAAGCATGAAGGTGAGTTTCTGGCACGTCTTCGCAAGACAAGACCTCACCGACAACAATTTTTGAGAGACCAGCAGCCGGTGATTCGACACCTTCGACCTCGATCCCTGTAGTTGACATTTTCTCAGCCAACTCTTGTGATGGCACATCAATGTCCACCAATTCTTTTAACCATTTATAAGATACAAGCATAATTTAGTTCTCCAGAATGACAGTTGCCACTCTAGTTCTTTTCCTTTCCTATCATTTCAATAGAAGAATCCTCTTCTTACCTTAATTTCTTTCTCAGTAACCAATCCGTATCTACTTTTTGACCAACCATAAAATGATGTTGGCTAAATTTTTCAAAACCATATCGGTTATAAAACGCTTGAGCTTTTGTATTATGCTCCCAAACACCTAACCAAGCCCAGAAAAAACTATTTTTTATAGCAAGTTCAAGAGCGAATTCAAACAGTTGCTTACCGAGTCCAAATCCTTGGAATTTTTGTAGCACATAGAGGCGTTGAATTTCAAAAGCGTTCTCTAATTCTCTCTCCGTTTGAGCATTTCCCCAGTTGACTTTGAGAAAACCAGCTATCTCCTCTTCGTGCATAATGAAATAGGTTTCGGATTCTGGATTTTCCAACTCACTTGACAAACTCTCAGACTATAAGCCTCTTCAAAGTATTCCTGTAACTGTTCTTCTGTATTATCATGAGCAAATGTTTCACGAAAGGTTTGTTTGGCTATTTTAGCCAACACCTCAACATCTGCCATTTCTACTTTTCTAATCATTATTTAAACTGTTCTGAGAAGCGGATATCTCCTTGGTAGAATCCACGGATATCGTTGATTCCGTAACGGAGCATAGCTACACGCTCTTGTCCAAGACCAAAGGCAAAGCCAGAGTAAACAGTCGCATCGATACCACTCATTTCAAGGACACGTGGGTGAACCATACCGGCACCCATAATTTCGATCCAACCTGTTTTCTTACATACGTTACAGCCTTCTCCACCACACTTGAAGCAAGAAACATCCACCTCAACAGATGGCTCTGTGAATGGGAAATAAGATGGACGCAAACGAATTTGACGCTCTTCACCAAACATTTTTTGGACAATCAACTGAAGGGTTCCTTGAAGGTCTGCCATAGAAATGTTCTTCCCAACAACTAAGCCTTCAATTTGGTGGAACTGGTGACTGTGGGTCGCATCGTCTGTGTCACGACGGAAGACACGCCCTGGCGAAATCATCTTCAAAGGACCTTTTGCAAAATCATGGGCATCCATAGCACGCGCCTGAACTGGAGACGTGTGGGTACGGAGTAAGATTTCTTCAGTGATATAGAAAGTATCCTGCATATCACGAGCTGGGTGGTCTTTTGGAAGGTTCATACGTTCAAAGTTATAGTAGTCTTGCTCCACTTCAAAACCATCCACAACTTGGTAACCCATCCCAATGAAAATATCTTCGATTTCTTCACTGGTTTGTGTCAAACGTGACGGTGACCAGTCGCAACAGGACGACCTGGAAGCGTCACATCGATACTCTCACTGGCAAGTTGAGCTGCGACTTTCTTCTCTTCCAAGAGCTTAGCTGTTTCTTCAAAAGCAGCCGTCAAGACATCACGAGCTTCATTAACGTGTTTCCCGATAATTGGACGCATCTCAGCAGAGACATCTTTCATCCCTTTGAGGATTTCAGTAAGCGAACCCTTTTTACCAAGGACAGAAACACGCAAATCTTGCATCTCTTTTTCATTTTCAGCAGAAATCTGCTTCAAGCTAGCCAGCGTTTCTTCGCGAAGCGCTTTTAATTGTTCTTCAATAGTTGACATAATTCCTCCATCAGTCTCTCATAAGATAAAAAGAAAACCACATGCCAAAAACTCCACTCGGAGCGTTGACACGCGGTACCATCCGTTTTCATCTGACAAGTCAGACCTTCATTTCTAAATCCATGCGCAAGTGAATTTACCCAGCTTTCATATAGAGAGCTTGCAGTCACGGCTCTCCTCCCTGATATACTTCCCTTGAGTTACTAGTCTTGCGGATTTCTATTCAATTACTACATAGTTTATCAGATTTTGAGTTAAAAAACAAGTTAGATTAGACTAATTTCAATACAAAACTCGTTCCTTTTTCTGTTGCTCCATTTTCCACAAATCCAAGCGACTTGAAACACCTCCTAGAAGCATGATTGTAGGTGTAGATTTCCTTGACTCTCAATTCTTTCCATCCTTTTACTCGAGCAAATTCAATCAAAGCACTTAGAATCTTTTTTCCAAGTCCTCGATGTTGGTAAGCGGAATTCCCAATCACAATGGGGAGATTATCCTGAGATAGTGTAACATCCCCAATTGGAAACCATTCTCCCTTCTCCTTGACTTCAATCCAAAAAAGTTCACCATGCTGATCCAAATGGGAATACATAGCTTCCAAAGTTTCTTGACTATAAGGTCTCTTCACACCATCTACGAGGTGAACCAAGTTCACATCCTGATACCAAGCAAAAGCTTCCTCACAATGATTGACCTTACAATAAGGAACAAGACGCAGTGCATTATCTATTTGTAAAATCCGTTTCATCTGCTTTCCTTTTCAATAAGAGAGTTGCTGCTTGATTAAAACCATCGCACCAGTTATACCATTTTGCTTCATACTCATCTTGAGCTAAGATATGATTTTTTAAATCCAGAACAGAGTAAATCTTTCTTTCCTCACAAGCTTGCACATAGAGATGATATAGTTCATCACCGCCGTCTCTATCAAACTCAGCAGAAATCGTATCCCTACCTGCCAATAAAGCCTGATAAGCCCTGTGATGCCCATCTGTAATCAACAAGTAATCTCCAAAGGCAAGAATACTGATTGGATCGACTTGGATTGTTTCTGCCGACTGGTAAGCATCTGAATATCTTGCAACTTCTTTTCTGATAAGTATAGTTGAGTCGGATGAAGATCTGCTATATTGACTTTCATTTCTTTCTCCTCAAGGGAATTTGATACTCACTTCTGCTTACCTTTAAATCGCCATTGGAAGCGGAGCTTGTCATAGAAGGGAAATTCGATAAACAGGACTCCCAAGCCCACACAGAGACTGGCAAGAACGTCTGATGGATAGTGAACTCCCAGATAGACCCTCGATACCAGCACACTGACTAGGTAGAGACCAAGGACGATTTGTACGATTTTTCTCCAGACCTGATCTTTCATCCGTTGACTGAGAATGACAATCAAAGAGCCGACCATCAAGGTTACAGCCAGAGAATGCCCGCTTGGAAAGGAAAATCCCTTCTCCTCTACCAAGTGTAAAATAGCTGGTCGTGGACGCTGGTAGACATTTTTAAAGGTCACGATTAAAAGACCAGCCAAAGCCAAATTGCCCAGCATAAGTAGGCTTTCTATCTTCCACCGCTTACGATAAAAGACAAAAGCTGTAATGACAACCCAAGTGATAATCACCGGAATATCAATCAAGCGTGTGATAGCTCTAAAAAGAATAGTCAAATAATCTGGTAAGTCTCCTCGAACGGCCGTCTGAATCGGTTGGTCAAAACCGACCAGCGTTTCAGGGTAAAATTTGACCATATAGCCAAGAATAACGAAAAGTAAAAGGGCAAAACTGCCCTTCATTAAAAATGTTTGTTTATCTCTCATAATGTTTTAAGGTTGGTTTCAAGAGAACATACAACAACCAGAATGAAACGGAAAAGATTACACCCTCAATCAAGTTAAAAGGTAATACCATGGTCATTAGGTAGTTGGAAAGTCCCAAAATTTTTCCAATATCAAAGTTAGCAAACTTAGCGTACAAAGGAACAGCATAAACATAGTTGAGAACCAACATAGCCACGGTTAAACCAATAGTCCCAGCTAGAGAGCCTAGTAGGAAACGAAGGGTTGTCCGTTCCTTTTTCCAAATCAAAGCAAATACGATGACAAAAACTCCTAAAGCTACGATATTCATCGGCAAGCCAATGTAAGTATTCACTCCCTGGCTGTTAAGAAGCAGTTTCAAGAGTGAGCGAAGCAAGAGAACTCCTAGAGCAGCAGGCAAATCCATGACCACCAAGCCCACAAGGACTGGCAAGATACTAAATTCGATCTTGAGGAAGGACGCCGCTGGCAAAAGCGGAAAGTCAAAGTACATCAGCACAAATGAGATGGCTGATAAAATCGCAATGGTCGAAAGTCGACGTGTGTTTGTCATAACAGGTTCCTCCAATTTTCTATAAATCAGAAGAAGTTAGAAAGGATTCCTCTATCTATTCTCACTTTTTATATCCCAAAAGTTCCCTCTCACTCTATTAAGGAAATTCAAGCAAGCGGTTACAGTTTAGCTATAAATCTATCAGAACAGACAAAGCTATTCTTTCGTCTTCTCCCATCCAGACTATACTGTCGGTTGTGGAATCTCACCACATCAGCTTGCGCTCGCGGACTTATTTGGCTAAGATATTTTAGATTTATCTAGGCGTCGCAGTCGAAGATAATACTTAAAGTATATCGAGACAAGACAACGACGAGAAAGCTAAAATAGCTAGTCAAATTTACCGCCGGTCGGGAATTTCACCCTGCCCTGAAGACTCTTTTATCATAACAAAAAACGCTTGCAAGCGCAAGCATTTTGTTCGTTTTCATTTTCATTTTTTATTTCAATTTATCCACTTCATAGGTATGAACGAGTTCAAGACCAGCAAAGTTCTGCTGGCGGAGGGCTTCATAGACAATCATGCAGACGGTATTAGACACATTGAGACTGCGGACATGTTCATCATTCATGGGAATACGGAGAGCCTTTTCAGGATGTTCTCGCATAAAGTCCTCAGGCAAGCCCTTGTCTTCACGTCCAAATAGAAAATAATGGTCTTCTTTAATCGATAAATCCACATCAGAATACACTTTCTCAGCGAATTTAGAAATAAGATAGAGTTTGCCCTTCATCTGAGACATGAAATCCTCCAAACTCTCGTAAAAATAAATCTCTAGCTTATCCCAATAATCCAAACCAGCTCGCTTCATCTTGCGGTCATCGATAGGAAAGCCCATAGGCTTGATGATGTGGAGGGGAGAATTGGTCGCAGCGCAAGTACGCGCGATATTGCCTGTATTTTGTGGAATTTGTGGTTCAAATAATACAATGTGATTTGTCATGACTTGCTTCCTTTCACCATTGCAAAAAAATAGCCACACTGCCCGGAGTCAAGCTCAGCAAACAGCGTGGTTAAGGCATCGTTAACTTACCTCACAACAGGTTTGAAGTAAATCAACGAAACTACTTTCTTAGTATAACACTTTCAGAATCATTGTCAATAGAAACGACTTGATTTTTTCAATTTTTTTCAAGCTATTTCCAAGGGTTTCTAGGAGAAAAATTCTTAAATATCTGCAAAAAAATTGCTTACTCTTTTATACCTATCTATGGACTGGGAATGATGATATTATGACCTCGTTATCTCAAATACTGCTGTATGAACCCACTCATTATGAATTTGTAAGTCATCTTTCTATAACCCTACTAAAGGTGAAGCTATTTTTTTTAAAAAGCACCCTCTGAGAGGCTAGATTACCTGTTGCCGTTCCTGCAATAATTCTATTGAAACCATAAGTCGTGAAGGCTTTTTCTAAAACGAGTTTAACCGCTTCGCTGGCATAACCTAAATTGCTAACATTTTCCCCAATCCTATACCCAAGCTCTGCTGTTTTTCGATTATTCTCTAAAACACTTAAATTAATTCTTCCAACCATAACGCCTTGCGAATCTCTGATAAGATGCATGTAGACATCCCGATTCGTTTGTTCCCTTAACAATTCCCTTGTAATTTCTTTAAAACCTTCTAAATCAAAAATAGTTAGCTGGTCTAGGAGATAAATTTCGTTCAAAATACTCTCGATTTTCTTTTTTAAAAGAATAGACGTCTAAACTATTTTCTTCAGACAACAGCTCTAAACTTATCATTGTAAATCATCTCCCATCATTATATACATTCAAATTTTCCCATGTTTACACAAAAGTGAAATTAACACGATTTAAATTAAATACTTTTACTATTTTATATCGTCTCTACATTATGACACTGAACTTAGTTGAAAAATGATTATATTTGAATAACTTTGATTTTGTAGTGTAAATTCTACTGTAAAATATACAAGATAATTCATGTTTTTGTCAAAAAGTTTCAAGCATTATACAATCTATCATAAAACGTTTTAGTTTTTTTTTCTCTTTACTATGAAAACTTTGACAATACTATTTCCAAGGGTTGTAAAATCGTCCCTGATTCTGCAAAATAAGTAGTAAACTAGCTACTAAAAACAAGGTTGCCAAGAGCAAAGTAAGATAGTCTCCTTTTTTCAAGGCCTGATAACTATACCATGTGCGTTTTTTCTCTTTTCCAAAGCGGCGAAGCTCCATAGCTGTCGCGATGGTATCAATGCGTTCTAGCGAGCTAAAAATCAGGGGAGTGATAATGCGCAGATTGCCTTTGATTCGTTGCATAAGAGAAGCTTTCTTGGATAATTCCATCCCACGCGCTTCCTGAGACATCTTGATGGTAAAGAATTCTTCCTGCAAATCTGGAATATAACGCAAGGTCAGGCTGACAGAATAGGCAATCTTGTAAGGCACACCAATTTGATTTAAACTGGATGCAAACTGACTAGGATGGGTTGTCATCAAAAAGATAATAGCCAGAGGAATGGTGCAGAGGTACTTAATGGCCAAATTTAGCAGATAAAAGAGCTCCTGGCTGGTTAGAGTATAGGCACCGATTCCCTGCCAAATCACACTTCTCTCTCCGTAAAGTCCCAACCCCATACTCGGGAGAAAAGAGATAGACCATCAAGACGTTTAAAACGGCAAATACCGTCGCAAAAACGGCCACAAAGGAAACATCTTTAAAGCGGATCTCTGAAAAATAGAGGAGAAAGACCGAAAAGATGGCAATCAGAACAAGCAGCCTGGTATCATAGCTAATCATGGCCGCCAATGACACGAGGATGAAAAAGAGAAGTTTCCCAGCTCCTGACAAGCGATGAATCACAGTATTTCGATGCTGGTAACCGATTAATTTAGCTTGCATCCTTCTCTCCTTTCTTTGTAAAATGCCGTTAAAGCAAGTGGATCCACATCGAGTTTCTTAGCCAAGTTGAAGATTGAAGTTTCTTTTAGGTTGGCTTTTACTAGCAGCTCAGGATTGCTCAACAGACTAGCTGGATCAGTATCGGCAATCAATTCCCCATCTACCATGACAAGGGCCCTGTCTGAATAATCCAGCATCAATTGCATATCATGCGTAATCATGACAATGGTATGCCCTTGTTGATGCAGTTCTTCGAGAAATTCCATAATCTCAGTATAGTTCTTCTGGTCTTGACCTGCAGTCGGTTCATCTAAGAGGATGATTTCAGCTCCCAAGACCAAAATGGATGCAATAGTCACACGCTTTTTCTGCCCAAATGACAGGGCAGAAATGGGCCAATTACGGAATTCATAAAGACCACAGATTTTCAAAGTTTCATAGACTCTCGTTTCAATTTCCTTCTCATCCACACCTCGCAAACGAAGTCCCAGAGCCACCTCATCAAAAATCATATTGGTTGAAATCATTTGATTAGGATTTTGTAGTACATAGCCTACTCGTTCCGCCCGCTCTGCAACAGAATCTCCTTTGATATCCTGTCCTTCCCAAAGATAGCGACCTTCCGTCTGGATAAAGCTACTTAAAGCCTTGGCTAGAGTTGACTTCCCTGCTCCATTTTTTCCGACAATAGCAATTTTTTCACCCTTTTTAATATCTAAATGTAGGGATTTTAAAATAGGTCTATCATCATAAGAAAAAGACACATCATCTAGTCTAAAAAGTGACTGCAAATCTGGTGTCTCTTTTACCAATTCAGTCTGCAACTGAACCTGACCTTTTGAGATAGACAAGCTATTCAGATCTGCTAATTGTTCTTCCTTGACTAAATCCACACCCAATTGACGGAGAGTGGTTAGATAAAGGGGTTCTCGAATTCCATTTTGGGTCAATAAATCAGTCGCCAGTAACTGGTCAGGACTCCCATTAAAGAGGATACGACCATCGTTTATCAGGACAATCCGATCCACAGGGCGATGCAGAACATCCTCCAAACGGTGCTCGATAATAAGAGTCGTCGTTCCCTCCTCCTTATGAATCTGATCAATCAATTCGATAATATCCTGACCTGACTTGGGATCAAGATTGGCGAGTGGCTCATCAAACAAGAGAATCGGACTCTCATCAATCAAGACACCAGCCAGACTGACCCGCTGCTTTTGTCCACCTGACAAATCCTGAGGACGCTGAGACAGTAAAGAAATAAGATCCAGCTTTTCAGCCCATTTATGAACACGGCTTTTCATCTCATCTAGAACTGTCACATCATTTTCCAGAGCAAAAGCCAAATCCTCTGCCACAGACAGACCGATAAACTGCCCATCTGTATCCTGCAAAACTGTACTGACCAGATGAGATTTATCGTAGATGCTCATATCAAAGGCTGCTTGCCCCTTGATCAAAAATTCTCCAGACATCTGACCCTTGTAAATATTGGGAATAATCCCATTCAAACACTGACCCAAGGTAGATTTACCCGACCCAGATGGACCAACAATTAAGACTTTCTCTCCCTTATAAATGGTCAAGTCCACCCCTTGCAAGGTTGGTTCTTGTTGCGTTTCATACCGGAAAGAGAAATCCTTCCACTCAATTATAGCTTCTTTCATCTTACTCTCTTCATTCGCTTCTTAGACTTCTATTTTATCATAAATCGAACCCTTCTTGCAGACTCTTCTCTTAAAATCTTAGCGCTAAAAAGATTCCTATCCTAGCTTACTTGCCTAACTAATCTATAAACATCGAAAAAGACTGGTTGCCCAGCCTTTTCCCTTATGTTAACCCTTTTTCAAGCTTCCTGAACGAGTCTGTGTACGTGAATAAGCTAGCAAGAGAAGGGTTCCTGCGATAGCTATAGTTACAGCGTTAGCAATTCCCGCAACAATCCCTTGGGCAAATACTTTCTGCCGCCTCTTGATAAATCACAACATCTCCAAGTGGTGCCAAGACACCCCAAACAAGAGCATTTGCAACAATCTGAATGAGGTTAAAGAAGACAATATCCTTCAACTCAAAAACCCCCTGTGTTACTCGAATATATTTTCTAAAGAGTCCTACAGCTAGACCAAAGAGCCCACTAGCAATAATCCAAGTCCACCAAAGACCGTAGCCAGCAAGAGAGTCCTTCACTGCATGCCCAATTAAACCAACAAGTAGTCCCACTAGAGGACCAAAAATGATAGACAAGAGGCTCTGTACCGCATACTGAAGCTGGATACTTGTATTTGGAACAGGTGTCGGAATGCTGATCATCCCGATAACAACAAAGAGCGCAGCTCCAACACCGATAGCAACAACTTGTTTAATTGATTGATTTTTCATCTATATTCTCCTATTTTATGATTCTATTTTCTTTATTTCAATGGTCCAAGATGAACCGACACCCACATTATAGGCCTTGGCAAAAGGAACCTTGGTTGATAGCCAAACCTAAACGATAGAGAGAGTTGATGTAAAGGATTGGTTGCCCAATTCTCACATCTGCAAATGATTTGCCATAGACAACCTGATTTTTGATAGACCAGCATATCTGCATGATAGATGGTCACTTCAAAAACGGTCACCAAATTCTGGTTCTAGCTTGTAAAATTCTTCTCGTGTGATAGAGGTCCAAAGCGAACCAAAACGCACATCCAGAATATCAATGGCTCCCTTCACCAGATGATCTTCTATGATGGTCTCTACAACTGGAAGCTCCACAATCTGATCCACACTGAGCTCAGGTCCTACTTCCTCAAAAGTAATGTGACCGCTGGCCAGTTTAGCACCAGTATAGGCATAAACATCACGGCCGTGGAAAGTATAAGAATGCTCTGTATTTTGACGTCTATTGGCTACTTCAGAAATTTCACGAATAGCTACAACGCCAACGTGTTTCTTGATAAAAGAAAGCGTCCCATTGTCTGGTGTGACAATGTATTGATTTTTTGCAGTCTTGGCAACCACACTCTTACGTTTCGAGCCAACACCTGGGTCAACCACCGATACAAAAGTCGTTCCCTCAGGCCAGTAATCCACCGTTTGAAAGAGGCGATAGCTCCCCTCAAAAATATTATAAGGCGTGATATCGTGCGTCAAGTGATGAATTTTTAAGGTTGGAGACTCTTCTAAAGCCACTCCAATCATAGCCGATACAGCACCATCAACCAGACCAAAGTCTGATTGTAATACCAGTAAATTATTATTCATTTTGTCTCCTTGTATACCCTTTATCATACCATATTTCAGAGAAAGGTGCTAATAGCTATTTTAATTGATTAGGGTATAGTTTTACCTTATAGCAAATGTCCTACTAAAAACTCTTGTTATTAGCTAGTAGGTGCATTTTTTCTTGAAAAAAGGTATGATAGTTACATCATGAAAGAAAGTAGGTTTTTATTATGAAAAATTATCCTTGTCGGAGGGGGAAAAGTTGGTTCTGCCCTCTGTCGCTCCTTGGTTGCAGAAAAGCATGATGTTTTGCTGATTGAGCAAGACGAAGCCGTTCTCAATCATATTGTTAATCGCTTTGACATCATGGGTATCCTTGGTAACGGGGCTGATTTTTACCATCCTTGAGCAAGCCAGTGTCCAGGATTATGATATCTTTATCGCCCTGACTGAATACGATGAAGTGAACATGATTGCAGCCGTTCTAGCCAAAAAAATGGGAGCTAAAGAGACCATCGTTCGGGTGCGGAACCCTGAATACTCTAACTCTTATTTCAAAGAAAAGAATATTCTCGGTTTTTCTCTTATCGTTAACCCTGAACTCTTGGCTGCCCGCGCTATCGCTAATATCATTGACTTTCCCCAACGCCCTATCTGTTGAACGTTTCTTTGGTGGAAGAGTCAGCCTCATGGAATTTGTCGTCAAGTCCACTAGTGGTCTTTGCCAAATGCCCATTTCTGATTTTCGTAAAAAATTCGGTAATGTCATTGTCTGTGCTATAGAAAGAGATCATCAAATTATCATCCCAAGTGGTGACATGACCATACAGGATAAAGATAGAATCTTTGTCACTGGTAACCGTGTTGATATGATGCTCTTCCATAATTATTTCAAATCTCGTGCCGTGAAGAGCCTTCTCATCGTCGGGGCTGGGAGAATTGCCTATTATCTACTTGGTATTCTCAAAGACAGTCGTATCGATACAAAAGTCATTGAAATCAATCCTGAAATCGCCAGCTTCTTTAGCGAGAAATTCCCAAATCTCTACATCGTTCAAGGAGATGGTACCGCAAAAGATATCCTGCTGGAAGAAAGTGCTCAAAACTATGATGCCGTTGCGACTCTAACAGGAGTCGATGAGGAAAATCTGATTACTTCGATGTTCCTTGACAGGGTAGGTGTACAGAAAAATATCACCAAGGTCAATCGTACCAGTCTCCTCGAGATTATCAATGCACCTGATTTTTCAAGTATCATTACACCTAAAAGCATTGCTGTAGACACGATTATGCACTTTATTCGTGGTCGAGTGAATGCCCAGTATTCAGATCTTCAGGCCATGCACCATCTAGCAAATGGTCAAATCGAAACCCTGCAATTCCATATCAAGGAAGCCAATAAAATGACTGCCAAACCTCTTTCTCAACTGAAATTGAAAAAAGGGGTTCTTATTGCAGCCATCATTCGAAAAGGCAAGACTATTTTCCCTACTGGAGAGGAGATGCTGGAAGTCGGAGACAAGCTCCTAGTAACAACCTTGTTGCCAAACATCACCAAGATTTATGACTTAATCGCGAGGTAAGAGATGAATAAAAGTATGATTCGTTACCTCCTTTCAAAGTTGCTTTTGATTGAAGCTGTTCTTCTTTTGGTTCCTGTGGCTGTTGCTATCTATTACCGTGAATCGAGCCAAGTCTTTACAGCCCTCTTTTCGACTATAGGGATTCTCGTATTACTAGGCGGTTCAGGCATTTTACAAAAGCCAAAAAATCAACGGATTTATGCCAAGGAGGGAGTCTTGATTGTTGCCCTTTGTTGGATCCTTTGGTCTTTCTTTGGCGGTCTCCCCTTTGTCTTTGCTGGGCAAATTCCCAGCCTTATCGATGCCTTTTTGAGATCAGCTCTGGCTTTACAACTACTGGAGCAACTATTCTGAATGACGTTTCAGTTCTCAGCCGTTCCCTCCTCTTTTGGCGAAGTTTTACCCACTTAATTGGAGGAATGGGAGTGCTTGTTTTTGCACTTGCTATTATGGATAATGCCAAGAATAGCCACCTAGAAGTGATGAAGGCTGAGGTTCCTGGCCCTGTTTTCGGTAAGGTTGTATCCAAACTCAAAAATACTGCCCAGATTCTCTATCTCCTTTATCTAGCTCTCTTCTCCCTCTTTGTCATCATCTATTATCTGGCTGGCATGCCCCTATTTGATAGTTTTGTCATTGCCATGGGGAACAGCAGGTACAGGAGGTTTTACAGTCTATAACGATGGAATCGCCCACTATGGTAGCTCACTGATTACCTATCTAGTTAGTATCGGAGTTTTGGTCTTTGGGGTCAAATTTCAATCTCTACTACTACCTCATGCTCCGTCGCGTCAAAGCCTTCTTTGGAGATGAAGAACTTCGAGCTTACTTGGTCATCGTGCTGGTTTCTACAGGCTTGATTAGCCTTAATACCCTCTATCTCTACCCAGGATTTTCCAAGAGCTTTGAAATGGCCTTCTTCCAGGTTTCCAATATTATTACAACGACTGGTTTTGGTTACGGAGACATTACCAACTGGCCCCTCTTCTCCCAGTTTATCCTCCTCTTCCTCATGGCAATCGGTGGTTCTGCTGGTTCAACCGCAGGTGGACTCAAGGTTATTCGAGGCCTCATCCTTTCAAAAATTGCTAAAAACCAGATTTTGTCAATTCTATCACCCCACCGTGTTTTGACCCTACATGTTAATAAAACTGTGATTGATAAGGATACCCAGCATAAAATTCTCAAGTACTTTGTCATCTATGCTATGATTTTGCTAGCGCTTATCTTTATTGTCAGCCTAGACAGCAATGATTTTCTGGTTGTGACCAGCGCTGTCTTTAGCTGTTTCAATAATATCGGGCCTATTCTAGGAACCACTTCTAGCTTCTCAATCTTTAGTCCTATCTCAAAAATTCTCCTCTCCTTTGCAATGATTGCAGGGCGCTTGGAGATTTACCCAATCCTCCTTCTCTTTATGAAGAGAACTTGGTCTAAGAGATAAAATACAACCACACCTTGTATCTTACAAAGTGTGGTGTTTTTTTATTATTCAAACCATGTCAGCTTCGCCTGCGTAAACTCATGGTTACAGACTCGTCGTTCTGATCCACTAGCTCAGACAGTGTTTTTGAGCTGACTTCGTCAGTCTTATCTACAACCTCAAAAGCAGTGCTTTGAGCAACCTGTAGCTAGCTTCCTAGTTTGCTCTTTGATGTTTCATTGAGTATCGAAGACCTCCCGTATCTTTGAATCTCGGTCAGACATTTTCAGTACCTGACTTAAGGAATTTAAGATCCCCAAAAATAACCCTCAGTCGACTGACCGAGGGTTCCTTATTTCATTATTCAAGAACTTGATTAGCTCAATGCATCCAAGGCATCATCCATTGAAAGAACTTCGTGGAAGACACGTTGTGTCAATTCAGTTTTTTGTTCTGGAGTGAGGTATTTAGTGTTTACACAGTATCCAGAGATACGTACGATAACGTCTTCACCTGACATGATCTTTTCGTAAACATCGTTCAAGTCCATAACGTTCAAGTTAACGTGTTGTCCACCGTTTTCAAAGTAACCATCAAGGATTGTTACCAAGTTATCAACTTGTTCGTCACGAGTCTTACCAAGAGCACGAGGTGATACTTGTGTAGTCAATGAGATACCATCAGCTGCATAACTAAAGTCAAGGCTAGAAAGTGAGTTCAAGTTTTGCAACCATCCACCTTTAGCTTTGTTAGATGGGTTAGCACCTGGTGAGAAGAATTCAAGTTTAGACAAGTTCACAGAACCATCTTCGTTGAGGTATACACCTTTGTGAACTGGTGAGTTACCAGTTTGTTTAGAGTAAGCAACGTTAGATGTGATTGTCAAAAGTGATACTGTAGCTTCTGCGTCTTTGTAAAGTTTGTGGCTACGTAGACGAGTTGTATAAGCTTCGATCAACCATTCTGCCAATTCGTTTGAACGTGGGTCATCTTCACCCCAACGTGGGTATTCACCGATTGTTTCGTAGTCGTAGATGTAGCCATTTTCATCACGGATTGGTTTAACTGTAGCGTATTTGATAGCTGACAATGTATCAACTGTATTGGCAAATCCACAGATACCGAATCCCATGTTGGCACGTTGTTTAGTTGGCAAGAAGGCCATTTGAACAGCTTCGTAGTTGTACTTATCAGTCATGTAGTGGATGATGTTCAAAGCATCTACGTAAGTGTCAGTCAACCAGTCAAGAGATTTTTCAAAGTTTTCTTTAACTGATTCGAATTCAAGAACTTCGTCACGGATTGGTTCGATGTCAAATACTTTGTAGTCTTTGTGAACATCGTCGTAACCACCGTTCAAACCAGTAAGAAGGGCTTTCAATACGTTTACACGAGCACCGAAGTACTGGATGTTGTGGCGTTGTTCTTCATTTTCTGGGTCAAGTGGAGACACACAGCATGAGATACAGCTCATTTCACCATATCCGTCTTTAGCCATTGTTGTTACACCTTCATATTGGATTGAAGAGTGTTTGTGGCTCATGTGCATACAGTAGCGACGGAAGTTGTATGGCAATTTGTCAGTCCAAAGAACTGTCAAGTTTGGTTCTGGAGAGTTACCGATATTGTCAAGAGTGTTCAAGAAACGGTAGTCCATCTTAGTAACACGGTGACGACCGTCGTTACCCATACCAGCCATAGAAGTTGTGATGAAAGTTGGGTCACCTGAGTACAATTGGTCGTAAGCTTTTGTACGAGCAAATTTAACTGTACGAAGTTTCATAACGAAATCATCAACAAATTCTTGGATTTCTGATTCAGTAAATGTACCACGAGCAAGGTCACGTTCTGCAAAGATGTCCAATACGATTGGCACACGTCCTAGAGATGTAGCAGCACCGTTGATAACACGGCAGACAGACATGAAGGCGATGTTAACCCATTGGATCGCTTCTTTAACGTTCATCGCTGGTTTGCGAACATCAACTCCGTAAAGGTCACCCAAGCGAACAACTTGTTGCAATGCTTGGTATTGAAGGTTGATTTCTTCACGAAGACGGATTGTTTCTTCATCGATTTCTTCGATTGCATTCCAGTCGTTTACTTTTTCTTGCATCAAGTAGTCTGCACCGTAAAGAGCAAGACGTGCGTAAACACCGATGATACGTCCGCGTGAGTATGCATCTGGAAGACCAGTTACAGTGTGAGCGTGACGAGCGCGACGGATGTTTGAAGTGTAAGCACGGAAGATACCGTCGTTAACTGTTGTTACGTATTTAGTGAAGATTTCGTGAACAGCTGGTCTGGTTCGTATCCATTTTCTTTCAAAGTAGTTTCAGCCATACGGATACCACCTTTTGGCATGAAGTTCAATTTGAAGAGTTCATCATTTTGGATACCATAGATAACTTCGTTTTCTTTATCGATAAATCCTGCTGGGATATCAGCGATAGATGTTGGACGAGTGTCCATTGGGAAACGAGTTTCTTCGTAGTGAGCCTTAGTTTCTTCTACAATTTTTTTGATGTGAAGTGAACGTTCTGTTGGTCCTGCAAGGAAGCTTTCATCTCCATCGTAAGGTGTGTAGTTAGCTTGTACAAAGCGTGATACACTTGCTTTTTCTTTCCAATCTACGCCTTTGAAGCCTTCCCAAGCTTTGTCAAAAATATCTTGTGCTTCAACAACTGTTTTAACAACCATGTTAATGTCCTCTGTTTTCTTTCTAGTAACAGTCATCTGTTACATTTATGAAATCAGTATACCATACAGTAACCGATTTCAACAAGCGAAAATTCCTTATTTTTACACTTTCTTTTCTAACACAGACCGTATTCTATACCAAACTGTATTATATTTTTGAAAAAAGAAAGTCCTTTTTTCTTTTTTTCAGAAAAAAGGGTATAATAAAAGAAAATAAGCAGTAAAAAGGTGCTAGGCATGTTGATTTTCCCCTTATTAAATGATTTGTCAAGAAAAATCATCCATATTGACATGGATGCCTTTTTTGCTGCGGTGGAAATCAGAGATAATCCTAAACTCAAAGGAAAACCTGTCATTATCGGAAGCGACCCTCGGCAAACAGGTGGGCGGGGAGTCGTTTCTACCTGTAGCTATGAAGCACGAGCTTTTGGTGTTCATTCTGCCATGAGTTCCAAGGAAGCTTATGAACGCTGTCCCCAGGCCGTCTTTATCTCAGGGAATTATGAAAAATATAAATCTGTGGGCCTCCAGATTCGAGCGATTTTCAAGCGTTATACAGATTTGATTGAGCCTATGAGTATTGACGAAGCCTATTTGGATGTAACAGAAAATAAACTCGGGATTAAGTCAGCAGTCAAAATCGCTCGCCTCATTCAAGAGGATATCTGGCAGGAACTTCATTTAACTGCTTCTGCTGGCGTTTCCTACAACAAATTCTTAGCTAAAATGGCTAGCGATTATCAAAAACCACATGGTTTGACAGTGATTCTACCTGATCAAGCTGAGGATTTTCTCAAACAAATGGATATTTCCAAGTTTCATGGAGTAGGAAAGAAGACGGTGGAACGGCTTCATCACATGGGTGTTTTTACTGGCGCTGATTTGCTTGAAGTGCCTGAAGTGACCCTGATAGACCGCTTTGGCAGACTGGGCTATGATCTGTATCGAAAGGCTCGTGGTATCCACAACTCCCCCGTCAAATCCAACCGCATCCGTAAATCAATCGGCAAGGAAAAAACCTATGGGAAAACTCTCCGTGCCGAGGAAGACATCAAAAAAGAGCTGACTCTTCTATCAGAAAGAGTCGCTCTCAATCTACATCAACAAGAAAAAGCTGGAAAAATTGTCATTTTGAAAATCCGCTACGAGGACTTTTCAACTCTTACTAAACGAAAAAGTCTGGCTCAAAAAACACAAGATGCTAGTCAGATAAGCCAAATAGCCCTACAACTCTATGAAGAGTTAAGCGATAAAGAAAGAGGTGTCCGCCTGTTGGGGATTACCGTGACTGGATTTTGAAACTCAATAAAAATCAAAGAGCAAACTAGGAAGCTAGCCGCAACACTGTTTTGAGGTTGCAGATAGAGCTGACGCGGTTTGAAGAGATTTTCGAAGAGTATAAAACCTTGAAGAGTTGCCCCTTCAAGGTTTTTCTTATACAAATAAACGAACAAAGCTATAAAGTAGCAAGATACTACCAAGCACGATACGGTATTTACCAAAAAGGGTAAAGTCGTGTTTTTTCACATAGTTGGTCAAGAAACGAATAGCGACCATGCTGACTGCAAAGGCTACTCCCATTGCAACTAAGAGCAAGAACAATTGCCCAAAGCTCAAGAGCTGTCCTGCTTTCACAAATTTGAAAATCTTTAATGCACTAGCTCCAAACATAACAGGAATTCCAAGATAGAAGGTAAATTCTGTCACAACAGAACGACTGGTTCCATTTAACAAACCACCGACGATCGTTGCCCCAGAACGGCTTGTCCCTGGTAAAAGGGCAAGAACTTGGAAGAGACCGATATAGAAGGCTGTCGTATAAGGAAGCTTGTCCAACTCTGTCACACTTGGCTCGATAGCACGCGCTTTATTGCGCTTTTCCAAATAGATAAAGGCAATCCCATAGATAATCAACATGAGAGCAACAGAAACCATGTTATGGAAGTGGGTATCAAACCAATCATCAAACTTAAAGACGGCAAGTAAAGGCAAAGTTGCAATCAAGACCTTCAACCATAGTCTCCAAGTCTTACGAACTTCCTGCTTATCCTTAGTCGCTTTGAAAGGATTGAGCTTGTTAAAGTAGATTACCATAACCGCTAAAATCGCACCTAGCTGAATCACGACATTAAACATGGACATAAATGCTTCGTTTTGATTTGGTATTGGATAAATTCCTCCGCTAAAATCAAATGACCTGTACTGGAAATCGGCAACCATTCCGTAATTCCTTCAACAATCCCGAAGAAGATAGATTTTAAAATTTCAATAAGATACATAGATTACTCCTTTTTTTCTATCTTCCATTATAGCATATTTTTTCAGCCTGTGACAGCTCTCTTTAAAAGGCGCCGATACTGCCACCGCCTCCGCCTCCAGAGAAGCCACCGCCAGAACTTCCACTTCCAGAAGATACGGAGTAGGTACTTGCTGTATTTGCGACACTAGCATAATGACTCATTTGCGCTGTTGAATGATAAAACATACTGTGCCAGCCATAAGCTACATAGAGGTTTATATCTGGATTTTCCACTTGAATCTTATGAACCTTCATCAAATGACTAACCTTATCCGCATAGCCAAATAAGGTCGCATAGACCAAGAGGCGATTCCAGACCACAATACTTTCCAACTCTGCCTGATCCAATCGTGCAATCTCACGCAACATATTTTCAAAACTGGTCCAGAGATAGTAGACTTCTGCTCCTGCTTCATTTAGGACACCATCACGATTATCTAATCGAAGCTTCCAATAATAGAAAACAGCCAAAACCAAACCTAGAAAACCAAGTATTGCCAAGGGGATGTAAAGATAGCCATAAACGTCCAAACTGTACAAGAACAGACCAAATCCGATAAATAAAGGCAAGATAGTAGAAAGTCCCATCCCCACTTGCAAAGCCTTTTCCCCACCAGTTAAAGGTCGATAGTAATCTGGCAGCCCCCAGAAGGAAACTCGATTTCTCACTCCTTCTTGCATCTCTTTCAATACTTCTTCAAAAGAAGATTTGAGCTGACGCCCCTTTGCTTGAATCTGTTTTTCATCAGAGACTTTTGCCCCACGATAAAGACTATCAGATACCTTGTAATCCGCAAACAAATTGGAAAGAGTTGCTTCTTTTTTGCCTGAAAAGGCCAGATCTAGACAGTCTTTCTCAAAACTGGACAAACCATCTTCTTTTACCAGCCTCAATCCAACTGCGTCTCCTTCTGAAATAATAGAGACATTCCCACGGTCTATCACATCTAACAAGGTAGCTTGAATAAGTTGGTCAAAGGTGAATTTACCTGCTCCTTTGGTTAGAGGACTCACTTCCTCCAAAGAGGTCGAGTAGACAGCCTCCGATAAAACCATAGGCTCTAATTCCATTGGTGGTTCGTAGAGACGATGATTTTTGGCATATTTGACTGAAGGAGTGATCTTTCTTCTATAAATGAAAATAGAAGCAGACACTCAATGACAAGGAGATGGAAAGTATGGAAGGAAACACCCAAGTAAGGAGTTGTTTACTTTGCTCTTTTTCTTTAACAATCGAGTCTTCTATCTTATTAAACTCTTCTAAACGATTCCCTTTCAATCCCTGATCCCTAGCGCTAGCAAAATCGGTTCGAGGCCAATAGGCATGCAATTCAACTCCACGCTTAGCTGGAAGATTGTCCAAACGAATAGTATAATCAAGGCTACTCTTTTCAATCGTTCTCTCTATAAAGAGTTTCCCTGTATGGAAAAAGAGTTTTTCAGCCCCCTTGTCTCCCCTTACATGAAATTCAAACTTTCCAATAGTCCCTGAACTATCTGTTAAAGGTTGCCAATTTAATTCAGCGATGTCATCATATAGAAAAAGCAAATTTTTTAAATTCCATGTGAGATCAACTTCAACTATGTCGCCCCCCTGACCTGAATTGTAGACTTTCACAGTATAACCATTCGCTTCTTCTGCCACTTCGCTCGTAACATCTATCAGTTCAGCACCATTTTTTGAGGCCTGAACTTTTGGATGAGAATCAATGGCAAATCCGCTAGGCATCTTGCCAGCACGTCCAAGTCCCACGATTTGACCCTTAAAGTCTTCCTCAAACTGGTAAACTATCTTCTGTCTAAATTCTGCTGTATTGTCTGCATGAATATACAAATCCCCTTGATAAGAGTTTATCTTAAAATCAATGGCAAAAACAGAGAATGGCAGAAGGCAAAACAAGCCTAAAACAAATAAGAAAAAAGTTTTTTTCATCAACTAAGCCCCCTTTTTATCTTTGCTATCATTATATCATTTTTTCATAAGTAAGGGCTTACCTATATTGAAAAATAGAGTTTTTTTCGATAAAATAGGAGACAGTTATTTTTTAATAGATTAGAAATAGGAGAAATCATGAAAAAAATATACTTATCTATTTTCACAAGTCTCTTACTGATGTTAGGGCTTGTCAATGTTGCTCAAGCCGATGAATATTTACGCATCGGTATGGAAGCAGCATATGCCCCCTTTAACTGGACCCAGGACGATGATAGCAATGGAGCTGTCAAAATCGATGGAACCAACCAGTATGCCAATGGATACGATGTTCAAATCGCCAAGAAAATCGCTAAGGACTTAGGTAAAGAGCCTTTGGTTGTTAAAACCAAGTGGGAAGGTCTAGTCCCTGCCCTTACTTCTGGTAAGATTGACATGATTATCGCAGGTATGAGTCCAACTGCCGAACGCAAACAAGAAATTGCCTTTTCGAGCAGTTACTACACTAGCGAACCAGTTCTACTAGTCAAAAAAGATTCTGCCTACGCAAATGCTAAATCTTTGGATGACTTTAATGGTGCGAAAATCACTTCTCAACAAGGTGTCTACCTCTACGACTTGATTGCACAAATCCCAGGTGCTAAAAAAAGAAACAGCAATGGGAGACTTCGCTCAAATGCGCCAAGCACTTGAGTACCGGTGTCATCGATGCCTATGTTTCTGAACGCCCTGAAGCACTGACTGCCGAAGCTGCGAACTCTAAGTTTAAGATGGTCCAAGTAGAACCAGGTTTTAAAACTGGAGAAGAAGATACAGCTATCGCCATTGGACTTCGTAAAGATGACAATCGTATTAGCCAAATCAATGCCAGCATTGAAACCATTTCAAAAGATGACCAAGTTACCTTGATGGATCGTATGATCAAGGAACAACCTGCCGAAGCTACAACAACTGAAGAGACTAGCAGTAGTTTCTTTAGCCAAGTCGCTAAAATTCTTTCTGAGAACTGGCAACAACTCTTGCGTGGTGCTGGTATCACTCTTTTAATCTCAATCGTCGGAACCATCATAGGTCTCATTATTGGTCTTGCCATTGGTGTCTTCCGTACTGCTCCTCTCTCTGAAAATAAAGCTATTTATGGCTTACAAAAACTAGTCGGCTGGATCCTCAATGTCTACATTGAAATTTTCCGTGGTACACCAATGATCGTTCAATCGATGGTTATCTACTATGGAACTGCCCAAGCTTTCGGTATCAACCTTGACCGTACACTGGCTGCTATCTTCATCGTTTCGATTAACACTGGTGCCTACATGACTGAAATCGTTCGTGGTGGTATCCTAGCAGTTGACAAAGGGACAATTTGAAGCCGCGACTGCTCTTGGTATGACTCATAACCAAACCATGCGTAAGATTGTCCTACCTCAGGTAGTCCGCAACATCCTACCAGCAACGGGTAATGAATTTGTCATCAATATCAAAGATACATCTGTATTGAACGTTATCTCTGTTGTCGAACTTTATTTCTCAGGAAATACCGTGGCAACACAAACCTATCAATACTTCCAGACATTTACAATCATCGCCGTGATTTACTTTGTCCTCACCTTCACCGTAACACGTATCCTACGCTTCATCGAACATCGCATGGACATGGATACCTATACTACAGGTGCTAACCAAATGCAAACGGAGGATTTGAAATAATGACACAAGCAATCCTTGAAATTAAACACCTCAAAAAATCCTATGGACAAAACGAAGTGCTAAAAGACATTTCTCTGACTGTCCACAAGGGAGAAGTTATCTCTATCATCGGAAGCTCTGGAAGCGGAAAATCAACATTCCTACGCTCCATTAACCTACTTGAAACACCAACTGATGGACAAATCCTTTATCATGGACAAAACGTCCTCGAAAAAGGCTATGACCTCACGCAATACCGTGAAAAATTGGGAATGGTGTTCCAATCCTTTAACCTCTTTGAAAATCTCAACGTGCTTGAAAACACAATCGTCGCTCAGACAACTGTCCTTAAGCGTGAACGTACAGAAGCTGAAAAGATTGCCAAAGAAAACCTGGAAAAGGTCGGCATGGGGGAACGCTACTGGCAAGCCAAGCCAAAACAACTCTCAGGCGGTCAAAAACAACGTGTGGCTATCGCTCGTGCCCTCTCCATGAATCCTGACGCTATTCTCTTTGATGAACCAACATCAGCTCTCGATCCAGAAATGGTTGGAGAAGTCCTTAAAATCATGCAGGAACTTGCCCAAGAAGGCTTGACTATGATTGTAGTGACTCACGAGATGGAATTCGCTCGTGATGTCTCTCACCGTGTTATCTTTATGGATAAGGGTGTGATTGCTGAAGAAGGTAAACCAGAAGACCTCTTCACCAATCCTAAAGAAGAACGTACAAAAGAATTTCTTCAACGTTATCTCAAATAAAAAGAAAAGGCTGCAGCAATTATGCAGTCTTTTTGCTGGCCAAAAAATGAAAAGGCAGACCCTATTCAAGAATCCGCCGTTATCCAAAGATTAATCTTCAAATTTTTCATGATTTTTTTCATAGAAATCAATTAAACCTAGAGCTGTTTCAAATGAAATATTTTTTACTTTTGCACGACCCTGCGCTAGAGCAATGATAGACATTTCACGCGCATTCGTTTCCTTAGAGATACGGTAGCCTGTGATTTTCTTATCACGAACCCAGCCAACAACTGATTCTACTTTTTCAAAGTTTGACTTAGCCATGTCCTTCTCCTATTTTCTTCTTTACGATATATTATTCTATACGTTTTTATGTCTTTTGTCAATAAAAAAACATATATTCAATAAAATAAAAGATCTTTATTTTTCTTACTTCTTTTTTAAAGCTTATAATATATAGGTTTTTACTTACTATAAACCATTAGTAACCACCTAAAAAATAATTGCATTATTAAACTTCAAATGTGTAAGAATATTCATATAAACTACATACCAGCTACTCAATAGGATAGACAGGAGTCATATTCAAGTAATTCTATACATTCCTTTAAAATTATTAAAGCTATCAAAGATCATATTTTCCTCTGATTACCTCTTAACTATCTCTTTCCTTTCTCTTTGTCTGAGGTCCCTTCCTGTCATTATTTAAATCTTATTTTCTTTTTCAACTGGTACAATGGACTTGTTTCATCAGCTTTTACATATTCTTTTCAAACACCACTTTCATAGTCAGCATCTAGAATATGACTTCCTAATGTCACAAACTTTTTCTACTATTATCATTTTACAAGTATCAGATTAATTTTATCAATTAAATCATCAAAGTTGTCTCATAAATACTGATTATTTTCTCTATTTGCCATTATATTTAGACAATTTTTAAATTAGTTATATATAAAACATCGTATTCTAAATAGTATCCTTATATATAGCAAGTAATTCTTTTTTATTATTATAAACGGAAACAAAAATAATAGGTACTATAATAAGTTGTAGTAGAAATAGTAGGATAGTTTTCCTAAGTTCATAGGAATCGCCCCCTTTCTTTACCCTCATTATAGCACCTATACATCAGTTGTGCAAATAATATGATATTTTTTTATTAGTCCTCAGACAAGCATATTATAGAGCGTTTCATTACCATTCAAGTTAATATAAGATGGATCAAACCCTTCCATGCGACGAATTAGACCTGCATAATCATGCTTATCTGCCAAGGCAATCCCAATCAATACTGGTCCTGTCCCCTTGCTAGCTCGTTTGATATACTCAAAACGTGTGATATCATCATTTGGCCCCAGGATATCATTTACAAATTCACGCAAAGCTCCTGGACGCTGTGGAAAATTGACCACAAAATAATGCTTGATTCCATCATAAATCAAGGCACGCTCCTCCATTTCTGGCATACGGTTGATATCATTATTTCCTCCAGAAATGATACAACAAATGGTCTTCCCCTTGATATATTCAGCCAAAACCTCTAAAGAGGCGATACTAGCCGCTCCAGCAGGTTCTGCGACAATCCCTTGCTTAGAGTAGAGGTCAATCAAGGTTTCAGAAATCAATCCCTCATCGACACCTACTAAGGTTTGAACATGTTGGCGAGTTGCTTCATAGGTCAACTGACCTACCTTTTGCACAGCAATCCCATCCGCAAATTTGTCAATTTCTTTGAGTTTGACAGGCCCACCAGCGTCAAAGGCAGCCTTCATAGAACGTGCTCCATTAGCCTCTACCCCAATGACTTCAATTTCTGGACTTGTTTCCTTGATATAGGTAGAAACCCCAGCAATGAGACCGCCACCTCCAACAGGAACCAAGACAGCATCAAAATCAATCGATTCTTTTCGAGCTTCTTCTAAAATCTCATAAGCAACCGTCCCTTGACCAGCTTGAACATGAGCATCATCAAAGGGATCGATAAAGGTACGATTTTCAGAGACTGTAAATTCTTGAGCTGCTTTAGCTGAGGCATCAAAGGTATCTCCAACTAGTTTAATGGTTACGAAATCCCCACCAAAAAAGCGAACTTGACCAATTTTTTGTTGCGGAGTAGTAATGGGCATAAAAATAGTAGCAGGAATTTTCATTTCATTACAGGTATAGGCTACTCCCTGCGCATGATTTCCCGCAGAGGCACAGACTACCCCACGCTCACGCTCTTCCTTGCTGAGCTGCGAAATGGCATAATAGGCACCACGGATCTTAAAAGAACGAACACGTTGGGCATTTTCCTTTTTCAAATAAATCTTAGCACCATACTTCTCCGATAAATAATGGTCATAATCAAGCGGTGTATTCACAACCACACCATTCAAGACCTTGTGAGCCTTGATTATATCTTTTGAACTTAACATACAAAACCTCTTTTTCTATAAAAAACAGTCACTAATGACTGTTTTTTAGTTATTCATCTCCGAAAACTTCAGCAACACTTTCACGGTATTTATGAGCCATACGAATTGAAAACTCTTTAGGAAGTTCATAACGATTTGTGGAAATCCAATCATATAACCATTCTACCAAACTTTCTTCACTATCATTACGATGGAAGATAAAATAGTTTAAAATTTCTTTATATTCTACATCATTCAAATCCAGCGTGTTCACAAATTGACTACGAGGAACAAAAATTAGAATCTAATTTTTCTTAGTTGATCTGTCAATTCTCCCATTGTAAATCCAACTGAAAAAAATAATTTTTTTGCAGTTGGCTATCAGTTTCATCACATCCTGTCTTGATAGAAAACAAATTGGTAATATTCATATGATTTCAACCCCTAAATAAGTATATCTAATATCCCACGAATAGCTGAAGCTACTATTTTAGCAAAATTCTTTGCTTTCTAATTAGTTATAGATTTTGAATGCATCATCGTCGTTTTTACCAACGAATGGCATTGCTTTACGCAATTCTGCACCAACTTTTTCAATTTCAAGGTTAGTCGCTTGTTCACGATAAGCAGTCAATTTTGGACGTCCAGCTTTTATAGTCATTTACAAAGTCATTTGCAAATTTACCATTTTGGATGTCTGCCAAGACAGCTTTCATGTTTTCTTTAACTTGCTCAGTAATTACACGAGGACCTGATACATAGTCACCGTACTCAGCAGTGTTTGAAATAGATTGACGCATTTTCTTGAATCCACCTTCATAGATCAAGTCAACGATCAATTTCATTTCGTGAAGAACTTCAAAGTAAGCCAATTCTGGAGCGTATCCTGCTTCTGTCAAGACTTCGAAACCTGCTTCGATAAGGGCAGTCAAACCACCGCAAAGTACAGCTTGTTCACCAAACAAATCTTCTTCAGTTTCTTCTTTGTAAGTTGTTTCAAGAAGACCTACACGAGTCGCTTCCAACACCTTTACACCAGTCCATAGCAATGTTTTTCGCATTTCCTGTTGCATCTTGGTATACTGCATAAAGAGCTGGTACACCAAATCCTTCTTCGTAAGTACGACGTACCAAGTGTCCTGGTCCTTTAGGTGCACACATAAAGACATCCACATCCGCAGGAACTTTGATAAACTCAAAGTGGATATTGAAACCATGAGCAAATCCAACTGCGTTTCCAGCTTCCAAGTTTGGAGCGATTTCTGCTTCGTACAATTCTTGTTGGATTTCGTCTGGTGCCAAAATCATGATAACATCAGCCAATTTAGTAGCTTCTGCTACTGTGTAAGTGTCAAATCCGTCTTCTTTTGCTTTGTCAAAAGATTTACCTGGACGTACACCGATGATGACATCGCGACCTGAGTCACGCAAGTTTTGAGCATGCGCATGTCCTTGTGAACCATAACCGATAACGGCGATTTTTTTACCGTCAAGTGTCAGCTACTTTTAACATCTTTTTTTCGTATTCCATTTGAACTGCCATAGTTTTTTCTCTCTTTTCTATTATTTATTGCCTTTTAGGCTGGTTTAACAAATTTAAGTTGTATTTTTAATCACGGGTAAATCCAGTGGCACCCGTACGAGCAATATTACGAATACCGTATGGTCGAATGACTCGTAATAGGGCTTCGCTCTTTTCTGCATTTCCTGTCATCTGAATAGTAATCGTGCTTGGTGCTACGTCTACCACCGTTGCGCGGAAAGGTTGAATAATCGCTAGAATCTCAGCCCGTTTCTCAGCTGGCGCTGACATCTTAACCAAAATCACCTCGCGCTCCAAATGAGGCTTGTCTGTAATATCTCGAATGCGAATCACATCAATCTGACGATTGAGTTGTTTGATAATTTGCTCCACTTCGTCATGTGAAGCTACATCAATAATAATAGTGATACGCGATACATTCGGATCTTCTGTTGCTCCAACAGAGATGCTTTCGATATTAACCTGACGACGAGATAGAACACCTGTAAAGCGATTGAGGACTCCTGAACGATTTTGTAGTTTTGCTGTTAACATTCTACGCATGGAACTTCACCCCCAACATCTCATGATTACTCTTACCAGCTGGTACCATTGGTAACACCTGTTCCTTACGAGAAATATCTACCTCGATTAGCATAGGAACATCCTCAGTGATAACTTCAAGGTCTTGAGCCAAGGTCTCAGGATTGTCAAACTTATAGTTTTTAATGCCATAAGCTTGCGCCATCAGTTGGAAATCAGGAAGGGTATCAAAGACCGACTCAGATGTTCTACCTTCATAGAAGGATTCCTGCCACTGGCGAACCATTCCAAGTGAGTGATTGTTCAGCATCACCACCTTGATTGGCACCTTGTAAATGTTCAAAATGGCCAATTCCTGGTTGGTCATTTGGAAACCACCATCCCCAACAAACAAGACCACTTCCTTATCTGGGTTAGCAATTTTGGCACCGATTGCTGCTGGGATTCCAAATCCCATGGTTCCCAAACCACCTGAAGTCACTAACTGACGTTCATTTTGATATGGATAATACTGAGCTGTCCACATTTGGTGTTGACCAACATCTGTGACCACAATGGCATCTCCATTTGTCAATTCACCAATTCGTTCAATAACAGCCTGAGGTTGAACCACACGTTCTTTCTTATCATAAGAACGAACACGGTTCTTGTCTTTAGTAACTTTCTCAATCCATTTCTCAGTATTGTTATGAACTGTTGGTTCCGCCAACAACATTTGCAAGGCCTTCTTAGCATCTCCAACTACAGGAATATCTGCACTGATAATCTTACCAATCTCAGCTGGATCAATATCAATGTGGGCAACCTTAGCATTCTTAGCAAAAGTCTTTGGATTTCCTGTCAAACGGTCATCAAAGCGACAACCAATACTAATCATAAAGTCAGCTTCTGTCATAGCAATATTAGCTGCGAATGACCCGTGCATGCCTCCCATTCCAAGGAAGAGTGGATGACTCGTTGCAATCGTTCCTTGTCCCAAAAGACTGGTTACCACTGGAATTTGATAGCGTTCTGCAAATTCATTTAATTCTGTAGCTGCTTCAGCATAGCTAATTCCACCACCGGCTAGCAAGACTGGTTTTTTAGCCTTGGATAATTGCTTCAAGATTTTCTTGATTTGCATATCATTTGGCTCAAGAGTCGGCTGATAACTTGGTAGGTTCACTTCTGGTGAATAGATGAAGTCTGTTTCCAAAGCAGATACGTCTTTAGGTAGGTCAATGACGACTGGCCCTGGGCGACCTGTAGTTGCGATATGGACAGCTTCCGTAATGATACGAGGAATATCAGCTGTCTCACGAACTTGGTAATTGTACTTAGTGATTGGCATGGTAATTCCCACGATGTCTGCCTCCTGAAAGGCATCCTTCCCAATCCCTGCTCTCGCCACCTGACCTGTAAAGACCAAAAGGGGAACGCTATCGCTCATGGCATCTGCAATCCCTGTAATGGCATTTGTTGCTCCTGGTCCGCTAGTGACGACGGCAACACCCAACTTTCCAGTTGATTTGGCATAACCTTCAGCTTCATGCAGACAACCTTGCTCATGGCGTCCTAGAATGTGGCGAATGCCTTTAAAATTATATATCGCATCATAAAAAGGCAAGACTGCACCACCAGGATAACCAAAGATGGTATCAATTCCTAAATCACGAAGTGTTTCCAAAACTAGGTCCGACCCCGTCTTAGGAGATTCTAAACTGATTTTCTCCATTGTTCCCCTTTCTCTTCTCTTAAAAATAACTTGTTACTATCATACCATTTTTTCAAAATTTTTCAAGAGAAAAGAAGAAATTTTCTGAATTTTCTATTTTAACGTTTATTTATGAATATTATTTTTGTTTTTATTAAAAAGATAGCGATTTTATTATTCAAAAAGAAAAAAAGAACTGATTTCTCAGTCCTTCATTAATCTTATTCCACACTAAATAGGTATGGGTAAACAGGTTGTTGACCTTGGTGAATCTCTACTTCAACGTCTTCGAATTCTTCTGCGATTTCTTGAGCAATTTCATTGACAAGTTCTTCGCTTCCGTCTTCACCGACATAGAAGGTTACGATTTCACTATCTTCATCCAACATATGTTTCAAAGTTTCTGTCAAGGTTTGGTGCATGTCAGGGTTTGACACGAGAATTTTCCCATCCACCATACCAAGATTATCATTTTCATGGATTTCTAAGCCATCAATAGTTGTATCACGCACAGCTGTTGTGACGCTTCCGCTTACGACATCGCTAAGAGCAGCAGTCATACGCTCTTGGTTTTCTTCGATTGACTTGCTTGGATCAAAAGCAAGAAGACTTGTCAAACCTTGAGGAAGAGTACGAGCTTCAACCACAACAGCAGGTTGTTCAAGCACTTCAGCCGCAGACTGAGCTGCCATGAAGATATTCTTGTTGTTTGGCAGAAAGATAATGTTACGAGCGTTGACCTGTTCAACAGCCTTGATAAAGTCTTCCGTTGAAGGGTTCATAGTTTGACCACCTTCGATAACATAATCCACGCCTTGAGAACGGAAGATATCTGCTAGGCCTTTTACCAGCCACTCACAGCAATCAAAGCATACTCTTTTTCTTCAGCAGGCTTGCTAACTTGGGCAGCTTCTTTCTCAACCTGTGCTTCGTGTTGGTTACGCATATTGTCAACTTTTACCTTGACCAAGCTACCATATTTGAGACCTTCTTGCATAACAAGTCCTGGATCTTCTGTATGGACATGGACTTTGACGATTTCATCATCGTTGACAACAAGGAGAGAACTCCCCGAGTTCATTCAAGTAGTTACGGAACTCGTCGTAGTCAAAAATCTTTAGCATAGGTTGGACCTTGCTTAAGGGCTACCATGATTTCAGTACAGTAACCAAATGTGATGTCCTCAGTCGCTACGTACCAGCTACAGACTTGTGGTGCTCTGCATTGATCATTTCACTCATGTTGGCAGGAGTCGCTACAAAGTCCTCAGATGCAATATATTCACCAGTAAGGGCTGAAAGGAAACCTTCGTAGATGAAGACCAGCCCTTGACCACCTGAATCCACAACGCCAACTTCCTTCAAGACTGGAAGCATATCTGGCGTTTTAGCTAGAGCGGTTTTAGCACCTTCCAAGGCTGCACGCATGACTTCAACAGCATCATCTGTTTGCTCAGCCTTTTTCTTAGCACCGATAGCAGCTCCACGCGAAACTGTCAAAAATCGTTCCTTCAACTGGTTTCATAACTCACTTTATAGGCAACTTCCACACCTGATTGGAAGGCAAGGGCCAAGTCTTGACCTGTTAACTCGTCTTTATCCTTGATGGCTTGTGAAAATCCACGGAAAAGCTGAGACGTAATAACTCCTGAGTTCCCACGCGCACCCATCAAAAGCCCTTTGGCAAGAATGCTTGCTACCTCTCCAACAGTAGAAGCTGGCTTGTCTGCAACTTCTTTAGCTCCATTTTCGATGGTCATTCCCATATTTGTTCCAGTATCTCCATCTGGAACGGGAAAGACGTTTAATGAATTGACATATTCAGCTTGCTTATTCAAGCGAGTTGATGCAGCCTGCACCATTTCTTGAAATAAGCTAGTAGTAATTTTTGACACGGTTATTCTCCTACAACTTTGATATTTTGAATGTAGACATTTACAGTCTGAGCAGTAATTCCAAGTTGGTTTTCCAAACTAAAACGAACACGCTCTTGAATGTTTTTTGACACTTCGCTAATCTTTGTTCCGTAGCTCAACACGGTATATACATCAACTGCAATACTGCCATCTTCGGCCGCCTTTACGACGACACCTTTGGAATAATTTTCCTTACCTAGAAGGGCTTGGAAATTATCTTTGAGGGCATTTTTACTAGCCATACCGACCACACCAAAAATCTCAGTTGTTGCACCGCCTACTACGGTTGCAATCACTTCATCTGTTAGTTCGATTTGACCATCTTTTGTATTAATTTTTACAGTCATCCTTTTTACCTCAACTAGTTGATACTCTATTTTATCATATTTCAGCCCAAGTGTAAAAGCAGAATACTGTATCAGCGGATATTTACTCCGTTTTTCAAATGATTTTATACCCACAACAAAAGAAAAAAGACCCTAAGGTCTCCTTACTTTCATTATTAAACGCGTTCAACTTTACCTGATTTCAAAGCACGAGCTGAAGCCCAAACTTTTTTAGGTTTACCATCGATAAGAACAGTAACTTTTTGAAGGTTTGGTTTTACGGCACGTTTTGTTTGGTTCATCGCGTGTGAACGGTTGTTTCCTGATACAGTCTTACGACCTGTAAAGTAACATACTTTAGCCATTGTGTTTTCCTCCTATTAGATCTAATATAGCGGATGTGCTAGCACCACATACCGTACTATGTTATCACACTTTCTTCATTTTTGCAAGGGAATTGGAAGATTTGTTTGTGTCTAAATTTTTGGGACTAATCAAATATCCTTATAACTCAATAAGAAAGCGAGATTTTTCAGACAAAAAAACTGGAAGAAGTTTCCTTCACTTTACCCCAGCCCTTGACTATATTGCACTATTTATGCTACAATATTGTTTGACTGATTAAGCAAAGGGTTGTTTTGTCTTAATCGGTGGTGTAGGAGTTGTCGCTTCTACACCTTTTTTTCGTTTTTTTCATTTACTCTATTATTGTAACACATATTAGGCAAAAAAAGCAACTGTTTTGTCTAAAAAACATGACAAAAAGACCTCTAAAAAATTCTTTTTTTAGAGGCTTTTGTCTGCCCTCCACTTTCTATTTATGTCCCTCTTTTTTTCTGATGACAGCACCGTGTGGCTTATGGTTAATACGAAACCCTGCGCCTAATCCCGTATCCCTAAATTCTTCATACTCTTGTCTCCAAGTTCCAAAAAACAGCTCGTATAGCTGATCAATTCGTTCAATAAGAATCATCCTGGACATGGTGCAAGCTCCTTCTATTGACCAATACATCCCTCGATGTTTCATGCGGTAAGTGACCTTTCGATGCTGACTCTCCATTACCCCGATACCACGTGAGGACAAGCCTCTAAGTTTAGGTGGTCTAGTGTCACAAAAATTTCTTAATAATTTCTTACGAAAATTGTAAAAATTATCAAGAGCTTCCTGACTTTCTATGAGAGATTCAACTGTATCTAGTACGGTCTGAAGCAGGCTCTTCTGATGATTTTTGATGGCCTTAAAAGCAAGAGCAAGTAGTGTAGCTGGGTACGGCTTCAGGAATCTTTTAAGTTCTTCATTGACATGATAGGCATCCCAGAAATGCTCATGACGTTTAATCCGTAGAGCTTTCTTGATTTCTTGAAATATCCTTCGAGTATATCCTTTACCATTGTCCGAGTTAGTGATAAGAAGAGTTCGATCAGTGATTTCAAAATGATTACAGATATAGTCGATCAATTCTTCCTTTGCTTGTTCATGACTTGTATGGATAATCTCATGCTTATTCTCCAGTACATACCGATTATTACCAACCTTCTTCGCTCCAGTATGAATCAGAAAATGTGCTAAGTCTGTATTGTGTCGTCCATCATTGCTTGATGTTGTCTTGACGAGCACACCATCTCCTCCAGGTAAATTTTTATCTGTCTGGATTTTTTTTCGGTTGCTCATCACCTCTAAAAAGCCGATAGCGTTCCCTCTCTGAAAAGAGTCTCACCTGCCATTTTTTTACAGACTTCAACACAGCATCCTTTTGTTATCTCCAGGCGATAAGCCATCTTAACGGTTCGACAAACTTCACGGTAGGATAAAACGGAAGCGTGTTTTGCCATGTGAAAAATCAACTCAGGAGAATAACGCATATACTTTTCTAAACCTAGCCACTCATCTACAGGATAACAGCTTTTCTTTCCCTTTCGCCAGCGATTCCTAGAAAAAGGTCATCTCTCCAAATGTGAAAGACAACTGTCCTCTCGGTACTGTCTATTCGTTTATACCCTTTCAGTCTCATGGAGGGAGCTATCTGCTCGTCATAATCTCTTACTTGCTTCAGGAATTGTTGCTCACGTTTGCAATCTAGTTCTGCGACAAATTCTTTTTCATCAAATCTAAACATACTCTCTATTGTACTGAAATCATGACTAGATTGAAAACATCAGAAACTTCTACAAGACTTTTTCATCCTCAAATCGTCGGTCAACTTTCTCTTCACGACTACGCACGTGCTCCTTAATATCTCTATAATCTGTGTAATGTTTTAGAGTATCGTCAAAGAACTCTTGTAAGGCTCCTTTTTCAATTTGGAATTGTTTGATCAGTTGACTGACATCTTCCAGTCCCATATCTTTTGGAACTCCTAAATCATCCAATAGTTGTACCGCTGCAAGACTATTTTCTGGAGATTGCTGGATGGCTAAAAGTGCTCCTTCAATTTTATGATAACGTCCAAGTCGCTCATCTAGCTGTCTTAATTCCTCTTGGGTAGCCTCTATCTTTTCATTAAAGCGCTCCTCCAAATGTTGAAATTGTGTTCCATCTGTCACCCCGTGCTCGACTAAGAAATTATATTCCTTAATCAGTTTACGCATAGAGGAAATTTGAGCGTTTTTAGTTACGAGTGTCTCGCCATTTTGTTTGGCTAATTGTCTTGCGACAGTCAAACCCATCATGTACCGATTTTTTTGTGATTGATCTGGATTGAGAAAATAAAAATAGTCTTTCTCTTTGATATAGATCGTATAATTTCCATCCTCATTTTTATCAACTTTATGAGAAGGTATTAAAATGGTACCACTATTTAAAGCTCCCATATCCATCTGTAAGTAAATACCTTGCTTACTTTCTTGTTCGACCTGCCAGGACTCCACTTCCAATTTCAATTCAAAATCATTGGCTGTTTTTTCTTTTGATTCTTGATATTGTTCTTTCAATTCCTCCACATCAAAAACCAACTGATTCTTAGAAACTCTCTCTTTTATTTTTTCAAGAGAATAGAGTCCTTTCTTCGATAATGTATCATCTCGGACATTTCTTTGTTGGGGCTGATCAAGCAATCTATACTTCACAAATTTACCAGAAAAATCAATCTGAAGGTCAAGCGCAACTGCTTTTTGTTTAAAGTCTTCCAACGACAGAGAGTGCTTTAGAAGAAAATCTAGACGATCCTTGATTTCAAAGCGATAATTATTTTGTCTCCGCCAAGCAGAATACTTTGTATAAGAATTTTTCATAGTAGGTTCAATAATTTTAGCGCCATAACGTGTCGCATGCTTGTCCGATATCGCCCTCAAATTTTTCAGGGTTTTCTTTTCCCAACGAAATTTCTTAAGCGTTGAGATATTGGTTGTATTGAGTATGATATGATTATGAAGATGATCTTTATCTGTATGTGTCGCAATCACAAACTCATAATTTCCACCTGTCAATTCCAACATCGTTTGACGACCAATTTCATGAACTTGCTCAGGGGTCAAGTTGTCATCTGGAGAAAAAGACTGGATAATGTGATGAGCCAATACTTGTTTTCCTGAAGATAATTCTTTCAGGTCATCATCTCCTTTTTTAAAGGCTGCGGCCAATTTTGTCATGACCATTTCCTCATCTGCCACACTAAAATCAGAAATCCCATTACCAGATACTAACTTCATTTGAAGTTCACCATCATGATAGACAAGAGGAAAATCAAGATCACTTTCTGCAGTTCCTGATACAAGGGTTTTCGCTTCATTCAGAATATAGCGTACAGCTATTTAAATTGGAAGGAGTTTTAATTTGTTTGGGTGTTTTGATTACTACCATTCGTCATATGTCCTTATAGTTTTCACTTTTCGCTCCTGTAAACTTTTCTTCTCCGCACTAGAAAGTTTGACAGCCACCATCTCTTTCAACTCAGATAGATAGCCAATAACTTGTGCCACTTCCTCTGTCGTAACCCCTTGATTTTCGTTAGCATGTTTGGCAATTTGGTTGATGTTCGTACCCACTCGATTGATAGCAACTCGAAGGTCTTTCAATTCAGAAAAATCAATTTGAACCACCTTCCCTTGTACCAGTTGATTCTTCGCATAGTATTGAAAAGATGGAACTCCCATTTGGGCCATCGCTGTTTTAATTTGACGATCTTCCTCTGGTGTTAATCGTATCAATTTTTGTATATAGCGTTTTCTGTTTTCTCGTTTCTGCATTATTTTTTTATCCTCTTTCTCTCAAAGTCTCTGGCATTTTCTTATTAGGCATCAACCCCTGACTTCCTTGTGGCAAGCGTAGCAAATGGATAGCCATTTGCGAAATTTAAAAAAATCAGAGAAGGAGAACCTTATAGTTTTCCTTCTTGATTTTCTCAGTTTTGGGGAAATCCCCAAGCCCCTTTTCTATATCTTTTGGAGTACAGCTTCTAACATTTTATCGTAACCAACTGAAGATGTTTTTGAAAATAGATGATTGCTTATCACTATTTTCTACATTTTTTTCTTCCTGACCTTGCAACTTTTCAGCTAGGACAGAAAGTTGTTGAGTAGTTAGAGGCTGGAAAATAGACTGCCCAATTTGTATTTCTGTCAGTAAGATTTTTTCAGTAAGTACAGCTTGAAATTCTTCATCTGTGATCATCTTGAGTAGCTCAATATTTTCTTCTTCCCACTCCAAAAGAGCAGGATCTCCTTCAGGTAGTTGAGACTGTTCTTCCTCTAATTGCTCCAGAATTTTTTGGCGAGTCAAGTCTTTAGCGTTTGGCGATACTCCTTGAACTCTGTCTCCATCCATGATTGGAATAAAGTCTGAGAGGATGATGATAAGTTGTTCTTCTTGTTCATTGGTCATGAGTGTTGTCCTCCTTGATGATGGTTTGTTTTTAATTTGACCTTTGGTTTATTTGGGGTGTCCCGTTCGGTCATTTCGAGAAACCCTTCTCTTTTTTTGATTGTGCATCTGCTTTCAACTCCTGCTTGTGTTCTTCAACAGCTTGCTTGCTCTGATCTTTAAACTTCTCCAGTTTTTGTTCAAAACTGCGCTTCGTTTGTTTCTCCTGGCTCAATCTTAATTGTTCCAATGCTTGATCCATCCGAACCATTAAACTCTTTGCTTCTTGTTGGACAATATCTAGCTGTGCTTCCAAATCAGCTAACGTTTCTTTGTCGTTTGACCAGCCTGCTAAATAGTTAAAGGAATATTCAGACGTATCAATGCCGTAGTAAGAAGCAACTACATAAGCCACGCTTTCAGCTTGGAGTTCTGCAGTACTTCTAGTTAGATTTTCCTTTTGAGGATTATCTGCATGATGTAACTCTGCATGAGCCATCTCATGTAAGAAAGTTTTAATAATTTGAGCCTTGTTCATCTCATTACTACGTAAAACAATTTGATTTTCTGGGACAGAATAATATCCATGTTTAGTATTTTCCATCTCTTCAAATCGAACCGATACATCATTTTCTTTTGCAATAGCCATCAGGGCACGGTAAAGATTTGCATAGTCCAAATCAGTCAGCTGTTCTTTCACTTCTGCAGCTTTTGGCATCTCCTTTCCTTCTGTCTGACTAACATCAAAGACTGGCACTAGGCCAAAAAATGTGACAGTTTCTGGATTCCCATTTTTATCCAATATTGGTTGATTATTTTCATCCTTTTTGATCTTCGTCATAGGTTTAAAAATACGTAAAGCCTTCTCACCTTTTTTTACATAACGGCCAAAGTTTTCTTTCCACTGCTTGAAAGAAGCTACCTGCCTTGCTTCAGGATTTTGTGCAAGAATTAAGCGCAAGTTACGATTAGAATAATTATTTAGCTGGCTCATTTTCGTTAGATAGTCTTTGTACTTATCTGAATCCAGAAACTCCTTAATTCCTTCTTTAAGATGTCGACTTAATCCTGCCATATCTTTATTTTGAATAAAATCTGCGACTGCAAGACTACCAGCTGCTAAAACAATTTCTTCCGCTTGTAGACTCTCATCGACCTCTGGTTTAGAACCTGGTTTCGATCTAAAATCATACGGATTCGTTCCCTGAAGCAACTCCTCCTCATCAGAAACACCGTCAGCATCAGCATCACGTTTCAACTCCTGCTTATTGTGTCCTTGTTCTTCTAGTTTGATTTCTTCATCTTGTGATTTCTCAAATTCATCTCGAACTATGGCGATCGTTTGTTCAACTTTTTCTGATAAACTTTTGATTTCTTTTTGCCATTTTTCTACAAGAGCTACTTGTTCCAATGGAGAGTCCTTGACTCCTAACTTTTCAAACCAAGCAGATAGACTTTCGACCTCAACACTATCCATTCCATCAAAAGAGATAAACCCAAGACGGCTATCATGGCTACTATCTGTAAATCCAATTGGACTATTTTCCAAATCTCCAAATGGGAGTTGGGATAAAAGTTGATCAGCATAAGGAGTATCTTCCAGAGCGTAACTGAACTGCGAAATATCTAACTCACTCGCCAATCTCTCCAGATGATACTGAGTGAATATGGCCCCATCTATCTTCATCAATTCTGGGTACTCTCTCATTTCTCGTGTACCAAGTCTTTCTTTATGAGCGATTGGGTTAATCTCCTCACCGATATTGTAACGAATGCTATCCTGAATCAGTTCACCATCAGGAGCATAGATACTAAACTGAATCTTAGTTGGAGAGATGTAGCCTTCTGGGTGACCACCAGTCACTTGTTTTAGCCCTTCCTGATGTAACGGATAGAAGCTCTGATTAGCCTTGTAAAGCTCTTTAGCGAAATCTTGATAAGATATCAGCTCCGTTCCTTTAAAGGGCAATTCAGGCCCATCTGGGCGCTCCTCAGCCCATTGAAGGCGTACATGGTAGTTCTCCTTATAGATATGATCTTGTTCCCATTCTTTATAAAAATCTGAATTTGTATCTAGGAGATGATCTTTCCCAGCTGCAGCAACAATCTGATTAAATTGATCATTATGCTGCTTCGCATAGTCAAGATACTGATTCCATGCCTGATGAAATTCTTCTGGAGTTTTTGAGATGTCACCTGGCACACCTAAATTATAGACAGTATCTAAGACTTGAGTAAAGGTAGCTGAATCAAGTGAGGTTTTATTCAGTATGTTCTCAGGAGTAGATTGTTCAATTTCTTTAGAAACTTCTTCATACTGCTTATTCTTCAAAACTGATAGCATTTCTGCACCTTTGTCTTTAACATATTCTTCATTGATTGAAAGCTGCTCGATGTGACCATCTCTTTCTCTAAAGACACCGAGAATGATCTTTTCATCCAACAATTTAACATTAGTTTCAAGCTCTCCCTTGAGTTTCATAAGAGAGGCTGGAATTTTTTCATCTCCAATATCTTTAAACAGTAGTAAGAAATCTTCTTCTTTTGCTTTAATAGCTTCGCTCATATTGAGGTTGTGAAGCTTTTCAACACTGCTCAAATCATCTAAAACAAAAGAATGTGGATCTAAAATATCACGCAACATAGGAAGAACCTGCAATTTATCCTTAATTGCATTACTAATCAACATACCGTCATAATGCCCCTGACCATTTGCAATATCATCTAAGAAATTTGCTGCTCCCTTTCCCTCTTCAAAAGGTCTGATCCCTGAAAGATGGATAAAGTTATCCTTTTGAAAGTCACCTGAAGCACATTCTTCTCCCCATGATCCGCATAAACAAAGCTGATCTTACTGTCAGCCAGTTCATTTAAATACCAGAACGCTGTACTTTGGATAGACGGCGCATATTGATTTAATCGTCTTAAATCTGCTGGTGTAATCGGATGATAATTCGCTATTCTCCGTTGCACTTTATCGTAATTTGTGCTAAACTGTAAGTAAGGATAGGATGATGTCGGGTGACTGGTAACAGTTTGCTCAAAGGTACTTGTTTCAAGTACAGGTGAGGTACTGCCTTCAGCTTTAGGCTGTAAAGAACCCGTGCCACCACTGGTCCTATCATTCATTTGCTCCTGAGAACTCTCAGGAGCTTTTTTTTCTGTGCTCTGAATGTGTTTTTTTGGCTCCCTACCATCCCCAAGAGGATTGAAGGTTTTTTTCATAGGTCACTGTTTTGTCCGAATCAATGACCATTTGTTTTCTAGGCCCCTACTGAAAAACCTATATTATTCCAGTTTTCCTTCAACCACGTTGCATCTTCTGGAGAGAGATGGCTGGTGTCAGGAAAGGGACTTGATGATTGAATTTCCTCAGTCTTCCAGTTGTTTTTTTCCTGCTTCAGGATCTCATTCCAGTCTGTCTTCTCTGACCTTCACGTTTTGGTGGTCTTGCATCGACAACTGGGAATTTTTCTTCTCCCGTAGTTTGGTGATAAAATCTGTACCTGCTTTATCACGATCAACTGCCAGCGTGATGAGATCATCGTATTTATGATCTTGGAAAAATGTGGAGGTTTCCGCTGCAACAGATAAAAATCTAGATGTACGTGTTAGTTCACTAGGCTTGGTATAATCCCTCTCATCCATCGGAAAGTATCCCCTCGCTCCTGTAATATTTCAAGAACATAGTGGGATAATACTCCCTCTTTCAATCCTTCCATCGCAACCAGTCGGACATCGTTTAATTCGCCCTTATGAAGCTCATAATAGCTCATCAAATCAATTGGTGCCTCTGTCACAATTAAACGGTTAGGAGAGCCTATAGACACGTTTAATCCACTGATAGCCTCTGATTGATACATGATTTGTTTCAAGTATCCCTTTGCCAGGATGACGTTCTTGATCAGAAAACAAGTCCCTGAAGGCTCGCACCTACCAGTTGCTGATTTCTGTCCAAGTATTTAAAAAAACCAATACGTCTTCTATAACGCCATCTTTATCCCTTACGTTTAGCTTGAGCTAATACTCCCTTTTCCAGGAAGAAGTCGATTGTATCATCAGAGAGACCTCTAATCTCCTTGAGATAGGATCTCGCCTCCACAAATGGTTGTTCGTAAGGGCGCTAGTGTATAATTGAAAGGTTTACGTTCTTCCTCTACTGGTTTTGCTTCAGGAAAGGATCCTGTCTCCAAGAATACCATGGCTTCTTTATAGCTGACATTTTCGCATTTCTTGGACAAGGTTGATGGTATCACCCATACTGATCTGCTTGTGAATACCAATGCCAGGTATTCTTCACAGTATCAATCTTAAACGAGTCATGCTCAGCCCAATAATACTCTCGATGTGACTTTCGCTTCATCTCCATTCCAAGGCTACGAGCTACTTCTAAAATATCCATCGATTTTGCCTGTGCTTTTGTTAAAACCATCCTGTTTCCTCCTCGACCAATTCCTTGAATAAAAGATAACATTCAGGAGTTGCATCTAGTTCACTAACAACTAATGAGTCTTCCTGATTCGTTGTCACAAAAAAAGATGATGAGCTAATTGATAGAAAGTCTCCTCATCTGTCTGTTTGAATAGCTGCCAAATAGCATAACGTTCTATAGTTAAATTTTCTGGCTTTAGTGCTAAAACTTGTGAGATACTCTCCAGGTATCCTAATTGTATTTTTGGTGTTTCCATCCTACTATCCTTTCTGTATGTTAGGCCACGAATAACTCTTTTAGCTGCAGAGTCAAATCGTTGGCATATAGAAAGCAAGCCATCGATGTCTGTTCCTTTTCGAGTATATTCGTACCAATTTTTCTTTGTCTTCAGGAGAACTTGCAATCTCATCTTTTCTAGGATGATCATAGACACTTGCTTTTTTATCTCTGAAGACATTTTGTTTAGAAATAAAGACCAATCCTTCTTCTACCCCAATTCTTGCGACTTCATCTGGAGTTAGAAGGGGGCGGCCTTGAATTTGTTTATTTTCACTTGAGGATCCGTTCCGATAACTATGCGATTTTGAAGTGGATCGAGTGCGTATCGTCTGCTTACCTGACCTTGTGGAATAGTATTTCATCGTATCCTTGTCATTTGTCCCTAAAAATAGATGAGTAGCACAGTTATTAAAGATTGTCTTCCAATCGCTTTTATATAGTGATTCTAGCTGATTGACAGCTTGGATGATAATCTTAATAGACATCTCACGACTACGAATAGAAGATAGAACCTGAGCGAAGTTCGGAATACGACCAATTTGTGCAAACTCATCGAAGATAAACTGAATGTGGCGAAGATTTTTTTTCTACTGTAGCCAGGTACTTTCCCTTGCAGGATATCATCAGCCTTATGTGTAAGAACCTCAAAAACCAATCGCAAACAAGATTGAGGAAAGAAAATTAAAGGCGTTATTGGTATCAGGAATAGCAATAAAAACAGCTGTCTTTTTCGTATTCCAGGTATCCATTTCCATGGTATCTTCACTGATCAAGTTTCGTACATCTTCATGGTCAAAGATAGAATAGCGAGAAGACAAAAATCGCTACCACACTGTTTCTTGTATCACCTCTGAAAGTTTTGGAAATAGTTTCCACTGTTTATAAGCATAGTTGTTAGGTTGATGTTCATTCAATTCTTCAAACATCTGCTCGATAGGACTTGGGACATCTGGATCCTCTCGATACATATTTCTTAATAGATCCGCAACGTGACCCAAGTTTGGCATGTATAACTGGACTCCTGTTTCAGGATCCTTCGAGTCAAAATAGAGATAACCAATTAATGCACGTTGCAACATCAACTCTGCTTGAACCCAGAAGTCTTCTCCAGCATATTCACTCTTCTTCGTTCCCTCAGTAATTGCTTCAGAAATACGATCAATATCTAGCTCAGACTTCATGTAATGAAAAGGATTAAACCGATCTGAATTCGTGAGCCGAATCAAATCAAAGATTTTAACAGCATAGCCTGCCTTTTCAAGCATCTTCCCAACTTCGTGTACCAGGTTTCCTTTGGGATCCGTCACAACAAAGTTTGAGTTCATCTGCATTAAATTTGGCAATACAAACGTAAAGGTTTTACCGTCTCCTGGAAGACCAATAACAATCACATTTTTGTTGAGTTGCACATTGTAAGCTAAGCGAAAGTTAAATAACCCCATTTTGACCTGTTTTGAAAAAATCATATTCTTCTCAAAATCAACGTCTTCAAAACGTCTCATTTCCTTCAAAGTCGCAAAACGAGCACTACCTTGTTCTTCTCCCTGACGATATAAATTCTTATCCATAGAAGCATAGACAAGGATTGGGAGGCCGAATCCGATCAACCCTGCATATAAGGCTCCTGAATCAAAGAAAAACACCAAAAAGAGAAGCGTTCCCTAGTGTTCTAGCAACCAACGAAGTCGCAACATTCCCATAAAAGGTACTGCTGCAGTTGAAAGTTGGTAGTAATGGTAAAAGGACTGGAAAATAACAAATGAAAATAGCCCCACCACCAGGTAGGGCCATATAGGCTTTCTAATCATCGTTCTTTCCCCTTTCCAATATCCTTCGTCACTACAGGCATGGTTCCCTTATACACCTTATGACTCTTATAGTAGGCTATTTTGTCTTCAGGAGTCATTTCGTGAGGTTTCTTCAATACCTTTTTCGCAAACTCCTCCAATTTTTCTGGGCTTTTCGTGATGTCTGCTAACATCTCTTTAAGAGCCTTTTCTACTAAGGTACGATTTTTTGCCTCAAAGAAGAGATAGGTTGTACCATCTTTTTGGTGATAGGTAAAGCCTACCTTATACTCTTCCAGATAATGTTTCAATTTGGCAAGGTGAACCTCACTGTTTAATAACTTCTCAACATCTTTTTTAGATTTGGTGGCCATAAAATCATTGAATTTTGTCTCCCCTTCAAAAGTTCGATTCGCTGCCTCATGTTGTTTCTTATCATAGTGGGCTTTTGCGAGGGCATATAGGGCTTGTATCGTCATCTCTAGGGTTACTTTCCCTTTTAACGTCAGGGAATGACTGACTTTTTCTTGATCCATGTAAATTCTCCTTTATTTTGGATAATTGGATAGTTCTGGCTTATCAATAACCTGGAATCCGTAAGGTGCTGAAGATTCTTCCTTTACAGTAACTACCAAGCGTTTCTGGCTTCTGTTCTCACCGTCTTTCACGGCTACTACATAGGTTAGCTGATAAGTTGCTTCATCAACAATCAAGCTAGATTCCAAAATCACAGACTGCAGTTGACCTGCTTGTCTATCTATCGTTAATTGAGGAGCTACGAAGTCAGCCATTTTCCCTTTATCAGAGTAAAGGACTGGCAAAAAGTAACGTGAAAAGGCATCTAGTTCCCCTGTTTTTGACTGAATGGTTTTTAGATTTGAAAGATCCTTGGATACGGTCGAGAGCTGCTTTTCTTGATGGTAAACTAGCGTAAGGGATAAGCCAGCAAGTGTCAGACTTCCTACTAGACTCAATAACACCAAAACTCTTCCTAAATACACCCAAAAAGAGGGTTTAGAAGAGGTTCGAGGTTTGGGAGTTTCATGTTTCAAGGAAGAGGCTTCAGCTTTCTCTTCAGGAGTCTTCTCTAGATATTTTGTTTTAGTCTGGCGCTTAAAGAAAGAGGGTTTTGTTTCTTTTGCTGCAGCCTCCTGGTTATTCAACGTACCAGGCTTCAGGAAGAGGCTGTCTGCGATTCCCTCAAACGGCAAATAGATGTCTTCTTGATAGATGACTACATTCTTTTTGTCCAGTTCTTCTACCAATAAAACAGCTTCTGCCTCCTGGTGTTTAACCTTGGCATTTTCTCTCTCCAGTGCTTGATACACAAGGTCCCGATTTTTATACGTTGTGGTCTTGTTTTGTGTCAGATTGGTTAAACGGTACATGTTTTTCAGCTCCTTTCAATTTTCCTTCAGCAAGAGCTGTTTCAATATCAGCCCAGGTTAAATTATGCTTAGCCAAATAGTTTGAACGTTCCTCATGTTTGGCTAGAATGATTTGAGTTTCTAGCTCCTTTAGTCTCTCTTCTTCCTTCTTGGCCTTGGACATATAGTCAGCTAAGCGGTCTTCCGCTTTCTGTTTTTGTTTTTCCAAAGTTTCTAGTTTTGTCATTATTCCTTTTTCCCTTCTGTACTTTGTGTTTTATCAGTGCTTGGTTTGTTTAATGATGGAATACTCGCTTTTTCGCTTGCACTCAGGCTGTCCACAATCAAAATAGGATCAATATGATTGACCAGGTATTTCCCATCTTGCTTGCTGAAGCGAATCCGTATGGTTCTTGAAAATCCTACGTTTGTTTGGGCGTTAGTATAATCATACTTCTTCTGTAACTGTGTCTGAGTGTATCTCACTTGAGCTAAGGCAACATTATTTTCTTGATCGATGTAGATGTTAGCAGACTTCATCTGTGTATCCACTACATAGCCCTTATAGGTTTGTACCGATGGTTCTTCTTCAGAGTTCACTTCCTGATTGTAAGCAGCTTCTGTCATATAGGGCAAATAGCGATTTCTATTTTCTCCAAGATCCTGCTTATTGAAATAAGCCGTCAAAAATTCCTTTACATATTCTTGCGTTAGTTCGCTTCCCTCTGCTTTGGTTTCTTGTTGCGTTGTTTCAGTTTCCTGTTTAGCTTTCTTTTGCGCTGAGGTTGCTGCACCAATCCAGAATACGAATCCTAGAACTAACACAACTCCTATAAGGATTCCTCCTATTTTCAGGAGTTTCAATTTCTCCATATCTATCATTTTCATGATTTACCTTCTTTCTTTTTTAATTCGGTGTTGCAAATGTATAGTAGTAAGCTGGATAGAGGACAGAAAAATGAACCTTATCCTGTACCCCTTTGATATTACATTCCGAAACAAGGAATGATCCATCGGTGTTTACAGCTTCCACAATCGCAACATGGCCGTATTCACCTGGTGTCCCACCAAATCCACCTAGAACTGATACAACGGCTCCTTTCGTTGGCGACGTACTATATCGCCATCCTTTTGCGACCAGGCTTGTTACCCAATCCTGACCATTACCAAGATAACCATAAGCTCCTGATAAGTCCGTAATCGTTCCTAGTTCGACTAAACGATTATACGCATACCAAGTACACTGACCAACTGGGTAGCCGCTTCCTTGTTGTGTAGTCATAGAAGCTTGTGTAGGAGGGTGCTCCACTTTTGACTGATACTCGGAAGGAAAATTCCAGGAAGATGCTAACGCTCCACCTCCTCGAACTTGTTGAGTAAGAAAAGCGTGTATCTGCTTAGCGTTATTTTGGCGCTCTAGGACCTTGTCTCCAGAGTTCCCTTCCCAGTTAACCAGGAAACGCTCTGTAAGTGTCTCCACATCTTCTGTGCTGGTTAGAATCGATGTCAATTCAGTGATATAGTAAGGAGTATCTCCCTCTAACATAAAATCCAGCTGCAGTTCCAAATCATACCACTTCTTATTCTTAGATTTTGCATAGTTTAATAATAGAGTATGTCTCGTGGAGCCATCCGCTGTATCTGTCCACTGTCCCAATCCTAAGCCTCGTCGAAGAATATTTGGGTATCTTCCGTTATAAATCGCTGGTTCTCCTATAGCTAACCAGGACTCATCATCCCAAGAAGAAGAATCAGCCCCTACTGGAGGGCTAAGGTAATCTCCTTCAGCACGTTTAGGATTAATATTGCTTTCTGTTGCAAAGTTCCCAAGCATGGCTGCCAAACCATTATCTGTTAGCCCTGGTACCTTTTTCTTCAAGTAATCTTTTATCGCTCGTGATTTTTGTCCTAGATCCCCATCAAGTGTAGTAATGACTGAGGTTGTCTGATTGTACGTGACAGATTGAAAGTAAAAGCCTGGATTGACTGATGTCCACTTTTCTTTCTTATCCTTTGTCTCTTTTTCCTCCAATTTTTGATACTGAATGACTTGGTAACCATTTGTCGTTACTTTCCCAACCTCGTCTCCAGCCTTGACCTGGTCACCGTCAGAAACACGGACATTTCCTACCTCTTCATAAGTAAAGATAGCTTTATCTGTTTTGATGGATACAGTTGTATCGTCTGTCACACTGACTTTACCATCAATAGGAGCTCTTATAGCTTGTCCTGTTGAAGCTTTTTAGTTGTGTTTTTTTCATAAATTTCACTCTTAGAGGTATAACCAAACCGCTTCAGGATAACTAAAGGGGCTTGATAAGAAGGATCATCCTCCTGGTAAAAAGGGTTAGCTAGTTCTTGATAAGAGGGGTATCGACCAACCTCTTTAGTCAATTCCTCTAACTCTTTATACTCTTCTAGCTCACTATCACTCAACTTAGTCCCACTTTAGTTCTGATGAGGAGCCATATAAGTCAACCATCTTTTTCAAAGTTATGAGGGTCATCATTCAAATGATTCCAAAGATCATTCAAGGCATCAGAATAGTGATTAAAACCTAACGTCCCAGCCCATTCTCCACCTGTCCCATCTTTCCAGGAACTCTCTGGTTTCCATTCACTACCGTAGCGAAAGTTCATGAAAAAGAGCATATCATCGATATTCGTCCAATAGTCAACCTTATCATTTGACTTCTCTCGATCTCGTTTACTGATTTGGACCCATGACTTGTTCAAATCAAATTCATTTTGTTGGACAGGGCCACTTCCTCCAAAAACTGCCATAAATATCCCTAGAACGGCAAAGATAAGAAACATCCAGAAATAGGATTTGACTGCCAATGGATTGGATAATATGGAACGTAGGGGCTTTGTCGCAACCTTCAAAACCTTCCCTGTACGTTTTGACACCTTCCCAAACTTTGAACGTGCAAGTCGCTTTCTAGCCTGTTTCATCTTTTTGCTGAGTTTTCCTTCCCATGAGAACTCTTTTGGTGTTCGAGTATACCCTCGCCCTCTGATGAAATTATAGCTCCTATTGAGTTGCCCATAGCTGTGCTTGATTAAATACTTGGATAATTTTCCTGTAGCGTTAAGGGCTTTTTTAGATGCGTTTATCTGGTACTTGAACTGTCGTATATTCTGACGTGCTTGAACCCAGTCTCCAAGAATCTCATTATCTCTGACTGTCTTCTCAACATCGTGTCTCACTTTCATTCGGGCGCTTTGTTTTGCACGTTTCCTCATTCGGTTAGGGATATAACTATCATCAGCCTTTTTAGCTCGCTTATAAATCGCTGTTGCAATTTGTTTTTCCAACTTTGCTCGATCACGTTGTTGCTTAAAGAAAAGACCTCTAGCTGTTGCTTGAGGTCCTTTGTGTAGTTTATAATCTTTGTTCGCTAAACGATAATTCTTCTTAGCTTCTTTAAATGCAACTTTTGAGTCTAAACGTGCTTCTTTAGGATTTTTTTCTGCATTGAGGGCTATTCCTTCTTTGATTCTTCGCTTGCGCTCCTGTTTTAATTGTTTGCGATTACTTTTAGACAAAAGAAATTACCTCTCTTTCTATTTTTTAACTATCTGTCGCAACCAATTGATACAGTTTGGTATCTTTAGGGATAGGATTTTCAAATGGGACAATCGTATCTCCAGCCACGATCAAACCTGTACCTTTTGCTTTTGGTCGCAAGACAAATCGCTCCAGTGAAGGCGTAAGAGGAATAACCTGCTTCAGGGCTTCTAGGTCTGTCCGCTTCAGCTTCAGGAGAGCTAAAAACTCACAGTTTGCGACTAACTTTCTACCTTCTTCTGTAGATAAAACAGTCTCTGGGTTTTGTGTAATCCCTGTTGGGAATAGCCCCGTACTTCCGAATACGTGAGTATAGTTCTGTAAAGAAGGTCGCCTGGAGTTTATTTTTGAAGTAGAGCTGCAACTCATCAAAGTACAACCATGTAATGGTTTTACCTTGGTTATTGACTACCTGATTCCAGATGAAGTCCTGGATAACAAGGAGGGCAAATGGCTTCAACTTACCACTCAACTGCTTGAGATTGAAAATAATAAAGCGACTATTCATATTGACATTTGTAGGATGAGCAAAGATATCGTTTGAACCGATAGTATAAGGTTCTGCCTTCAGCGCCAACTCCTTGGCCACATCTTCAGGTTGACGTTCTAAAAACTGCTTGCCAATCCTTAAATGTTGGTTTTTTTCAAATTCCTCATAGGTCTTTCTCGTTACACGGTCAATCATCGCAAATTCATCGTCTGATACTTCAGAGAATATATTCTCAAACAGGGTTGATAAGAGGTTTGATTTTTGGCCAATCGGGTCACGATCTTCTGCCTGCAGTTTATCCTTATCAGGGAGATCCAACAAGTTAAAGTGATGTTGTGACCCAGGAGTGATTGTGATGATTTCAGCACCCTAATTCTCGGCCAATACCAGTGTACTCATCTTCAGGATCGACGATAATAATATTATCTTCAGGGTAACGTAGAGTCGTAGGAATAATCTCTCCTCCTTTAGCAAGAACTGACTTTCCTGATCCTGAAGTTCCAAAGATACAACCTGAACCTGTATTCAAATCTTTCTTACGGTCAACTGTGATAGCGTTCTTAGATAGCTGATTCTGGCCATAATAGATTGCACGTGGGCTGCTAGATCGAAGATCTACGTTGGTAAATGGGACCTGTGTGGCCAAGTTACTGGTAGTCATATCTCTCATAAAACGGCGTTTCACATTGATAAATGGAATCCCAATCGGTAGAATCGTATTCAAGGATTCTTCCTGGTACAAATAACACTTATCCAGTTCTACCGTATTCTTACGGACAGATCGTTGGACCTGCTCAGTGTAGATATTCAACTCTTCCAGACTGTCAGCCGTGAAGAAAATCGTCATCACACCTGAAAACATTTTTTGGTCATTGTCCTGAAGTTCCTCAGTCCATTTCTCTGTTTCACGAGATGTCTCCACAGCCTTCCCACCAACGGCCAAGTCACTTCCATAGCCTTCTTTTGCGGCAGCCTTCTGACTTTTGATCATTTCCCTGCGTACACTTGACTTAACTGTCTTGATTTTCTTCAGGGCATCTGCAGTATCATAGGGCTTCGCATGTAAGCTGATAGCCAGTTCAATTCCTGTATCCAGGATATTCTTAATCAGTTTGTCATTCAAGAAGGTAGGATATTGTCTAACATACATCACCCTTGCAAAACAATCATCAATTTTCATATAATCTTTTTCAAACTTCAGATAGTTTGGAGCTACAAAGTCCCTGGTAGATAATCCAGAAATAGCGATGTCTTCATAGTTAAAATCAATAAAACCTTCTCGCCTCAAGAGTTTTCGGAAGATAAGAAGACGATGTATTCCCTCTAATTCCTTAAAGGAGATTCCTAAGCCACTATACTGACTTTCAATAACGTTAGCTGTATCATCGAGGATTCTTCTAGCTTGATGATCCTGGTCAGTTTGGGTTGTAATCGTCAGATATTTTTCTACCTTGAAGGTATTTTGTTCCTGAGAGAAGCGATCATTGATCATCGCATTGTATTCTTTACGATAATCGTCAGACCCATCTCCAACCAAATCATAGCGGATAGAAGATAAGCTATTGCTTTCTACCCTACGATTCAGGAGCAATAGCTGCATATCATTATCAATGTCCAGCGAATTAAAAATATCAGCATTTGTTTCAATGATATCAATTCGCTCATCATCTGTTGCAGTAATATAGCTTGTATCACCTAGGCGATAGGTCTTTGAAAATTGATCATTTGTAATTTTCATGAGTCCATCAGGTGTCAGCCATTGATAATTAAGGCTGTTCTGTGTAGAGGCCGTCATGGTACGTCTCAGACGTTTGGCCCGTTCCCATTCCTCCTTAGAGAGTTTCGGGGTTTTCTTCGGCCTAATAAATTCATTTCTTGTATATTCCTTTCTGTCATAATCTGTCTGATAAGAACGTTCCTGCTTAGTCAAAAGGAAACGAACCTCATCTTTAATTTTTTCATCAATATAACACCCGAAAATAACAAAAGGCGCTAATAATAAAATATCAATGCCATAAAGAATAGTATCAGGTGCCTTCAGCCAATAGAGGATGGTGGTGACAACTACTGTCAATGCGATACCAAATAGTAGCACTAACTGTCTCAGTGTCATATACCCTATAACTGGCCTTTCGTAGCTATCTAAAGCCTTTAAAAATTCACTTCCTAAACGTGTCATTCTGTTCCTTTCTTTCCATTATCTGGGCCGTAAAAGGTATCTACAATTCCTGCAGAGCGTAAAGCAGATTCCAATGCCGATCTCGCTAGCTCAGAAGCTGCAATACCTCTTACCTTCAATTCCCATAACTCTTCCTCTTTTTCCTTAATTAAATTATCCATCCAAGCATTGTCTTGCACAAGCTCATCTCGCCGTTGCTTGAGTTCTTCTAAATTCATACTTTATCCTTTCCATCAAAAAAACAGCTCTTCTTTAGAACTGTTTCATTACCTACTATTTTTATTTATTGAGAAGTCTTTGCCAGAACGATCGTTTTTGTAAATACTCTATCTTCTCTTCTGCTGCATTTTTCAGTTTACGTAAACGTTGCGATTTATTGGTTAGACGTTGATTTTCGGAGAGAATTTCTCCTTTTTCCTGCTTCAGTTTCTGATTAGCATATTCTAGTTTTTGATTATCCTTTTCTAACTTCTTGTAATACTCCTCCTCTTCGTGATAGTTTCTCAAGATTGTTTCGGCTTGCTTAATTTCTTTTCTCAGCTGGTTGACTTTCTCAGTTTTTTGATTGAAGTTCTCTTCCAACTTCTTAATTTTTGCCTGCAATTCCTGACACTGTTCCTCATAAGTTTTCAATACTTGTTTTCACTATCTTGCTTAAATATTAAAATAGACAAGTCTGTTTCTGATCAAATACTTATTGAAGAGTTAAAATCAATGAATATAAATTTGAAAACATTCTCGAACTTTGGTGTAATTGTCGGAATAATTAGGTCCTGTTCTTTCATACTACTCATTCACAATTATTTCTTCATAAAAGGTCATAATGTTAAAAATTGTGAATATGAAAATTTATCCTCACAATTCCACAACATCTAAAGATTCTAAATATAAAGAAGCATTATTCCTTGATATGTTCAAACACTTTCAAAAGAAAATAAATCTGCTCCCACACGCCACAAACACCATTTCGACAGATAGTCATGAATGAACCTCATGGGCACAAGTTAATAAAAGAGATTTAAGTAAAAACAGATTCCAGACTACTGTTTTAAAATAACTCCAAATATTTCCTAGCACTTGCTGATTCTTCTGTGAGTGCTTTTTAACCATTTCTCCTCATTATACCATAATCTAGTTCACCTGCATGATATTCTTAGCCATACGTTGGCTGCCAAAGAGCATAATGATGTAAATGATTCCTTTAGCTATCGCAACTAAAGCACTTGTCCAAGCTCCAGTCTTATCAACTGTCAAGAGATCATTAGTTACAATAGCTGGATAAAGCATGATCACAACCACTAAAATCAATCCCTGAAGGACAGCAGCAATATAGAGCTTAAAGAAACCGAGGCAGATCGGGCGTAAGCTATCCACCATGTAACAAGCGACAATAATTTTAGCGATTCCCTTATACGTGTAAAGCGTAAATGATCGTAACAAGATCAACAACTTAGTCGAGATCTGACCAACGAAATCGACAACCCAATAAATAAACTGGAGCATAGCTTTTGCAATGGCATTAACTCCCTTTAAGTCTGGTAGTTCTGAACTGAATGGATTTGTGGCATTTTTAGCCACTAATTTGATAATAACATTGAACAACAAAGATAAGGCATCAAAAATCGCATCCACATAGAGGATAAAAAAGAGTGCAATAGCATACTTGAGGATTTCTTCAATCCAAAGCTGAAATGACAGCTCCCCACCATTGCTTTTAAGTTGTTGGTGCCAATTCATGAGGTTGATCCCCATAAAAAGGAGAAGAAGCAAAATTGCTACCTTCTCCATCGAACCTGAAACTGTCTCCATCAGCTGATAAGCTGTCTCATTATAGTCTTTCAGACTCATGGTTAGTTGATCAAGTGTGGATTGGTCCATAAAACCACCCCCTTCTTTTTCTAATCCTAACCAAGAGATTGAAGACCTGTTGCCAAAGCGGTAAAGAGAGCTTTTAAAACAGCACCAATAATTGCACCCAATATGATACTCTGAAGTCCTTTATCCTTTTTATCATCCAATTCCCGTCTGATTCCGATTACTAAATCCCAGGCACCCCAAGCCGCCCAACCAAGACCGATAATTCCACCGATATCTCCAATTTTGTTAACAAAATCTACAACTGCATCCATTCTTTTTTCTCACTTTCTTTTTATAAAAAAGGTACTAAGAAAGATTCCTAGTACCTACTTTGTTTATTTAATACTATTTTTCATCCTCTGGATGAAAGGTTAGAGAGAGGGCTGTAATTACAGCTAAGACAACGATAATGGTCGTTTCCCACCAGTGATAGATTGGAACACCTTCTGGCATTGTCCAATCTTTAAACCAAAGTTCAACACTTGCTGGAGCAGTTCCTTCTTTTGTTAGAAATGCCCAATAACACAGAACAAGAAACGCAACTACTACCTTAAACACAAACCAGCCAATTGCTGTCGCAATCAAGCTCTTAATCAAATTAAAGATAAAGAGGAGAAACATGAGTGGAGTCGCAACCATCAAAACGGCAGCTCTCGCAATCACACTCGGTAGGTTCTTCATTCCTGACCAGAGGACTTTTCCTAGCCAACGTAGGCCTTTTTTCCACTTCTTCTCTTCTTCAGGTCTGGTGACTTCTGATTTTGTTTTAGTTGGGGTATAGTATCTATATCCACTTCTAGTCACATGTGCATCCATTTTCGTGTCCTTTCTCATCTCTCTTCCCCCTCTTTTTTATGGCTTCATTATACCATAGATGAGGGGGAATTTCTAGATGTTCTATTTTTTATGTTTACGAAGCCCTGCGAGACTCAACAATCCCAAAATCATTCCCCAAGTTGGAAGCATGCTTGCTGCTGTCCCAGTATTTGGCAGTGATTGTTTTGGTTTTCCTGGTTCTTCAGGTTTTTCAGGGATTACCGGTTTTTCCTTAACGTAGGCTTTGTGATATTCCACTTCCACTTGTTTTTCTTGTGGAACAGGAACGTAAGGTTTAATTGTAACGATTGGTTTTGGAGTGTATTTTGGTTCTTTGTATTCTTCGATAGAGATTGGTTTTTCTTTTACTTCTTTTTGAGAAGCACGACCGAATACTCCACCTACAATAGAATACGAGGTGTCTGATGTGTTAGAATGAATGAAAGTAAAGTTGATCTTTTGACCTTTTTCAAAGCTCCAACCAATACCGTTAGAATCTAGGACACCTGATGTACTTTGAGATTGCGCAGAATCATTTGCTGTAAATGAGTTCCCACTTTGCGAAATGTTAGCGCCAGTAGTAATTTTTGCTCCATCCAAGTTAGAAACATCAATAACTTGGTTGCTATCTACGTCATTGATAGTCACTTCGCTCACATCACTAGCATCTGTTTCCACTCCGACAGTAACCATTTTAACCCAACCTTGACGGTCGTTGCGATACGCCCCAGAAGCGCCACCTCCACCTTGTCCGTCAACGCCACCTCCACCGTTTGCTTCACCAGCACCAGCAGAAATGAACACACCGTATCCAATTCCTCCATCTTCTGCAGCCCACAAGGCAACATATGAACGGATAAACCCTGACTCCGCTGATGGAGTAATACCGCTAAATGTTAAAGTAACATCCCCGTGAGAAGTATTTTTTACCTTGATTTTAGCTGTTCCACTCTTGTCATCAAGAAGGAACACGTTATTAAAGTTAGCATCTAGATTAGTATTCCGTGCATACCCTTGAATAACGTTTGCTGTATAGTCAGGAGAAACAGCTTTAGAAGCTCCTGAAACGGCTTCAAATGTTGTACTTGACGTTGCAGTCAAACCAGTCTGAATGGTTGAAATAACTTTACCTGCGTTGTCTTTATTCCATTCTTCAACAGCTTTCTTGTCTTGGGCATAGTTACCAGTAAATTTCAAGCCTTTAGCTTCCATGATGGCTTTATTTTTAGCCTTAATTGCTTCAGCTGTCAATTTATCTTTCTTAAACTTAGCTTCGTTCGCTTCATTTTCTTTTTTGACACCTGCGTTATATCCTTCAACAGTTTTCTTATCCTTCGGATAATCACCAGTATGTTTCAAGCCAGCTTTTTCCATAGCAGTTTTGTTTTCTGCTTTAATTTGACTGTTTTTGTCTTGCGCTTCTTTGATTTCCTTGATATTTTGCTCTTTTTCAGCAATCTTCTTATCAATTTCTTCAACTTGCGCTTTTTCATCAGCTTTCGCCTGATCTTCAGTATCATAACCAACTTTTTCTGTTTCAGTTACCTTGATACCAACTTCTTGCGCTTTTTTAACAGCAGAATCAAGGTCAGGAGAGGCAACAGGTTTTACTGTTTCGTCTGTCTTAGCTTCTGCTTTAGATGATTTAGCAGGTTTAGCAACTTCAGTAGTTGCAGGTGATGATGGTTTCACTTCATCAGCCGATGCATTACCACCGACAAAAGCGATCCCCAACATAGCAAGTGCAAGGATAACTCCGCACACTCCAAATTTTGACTTACGGATTGAACCGTGAACTTTTGCTTCTTGTGTTTTAAACATTTTTTCTTTTCTCCTTTAATTAAAATAATTGTTTCTTGTAGAAATAACCTACAGCTGTCAACAACATAGACCCAATAGCACCCAAAATGCTTTCTGCGGTTCCAGTGTTTGGTAGTGTCTTGAGATTACCATCTTTATCTGTAACAGAGATAGTCTTATCTTCATTGACCGTTCCTCCTACTACATCAGGAGTAACCACTGAACCATCTGAAAGGACTACGTTTCCGTCTTGAGTGCTAACGATTGAAGCTCCTGTATTCGTTTCAATAGGATTCTTTGTCACATCATGAACCACTTGACCTGTTACGGTTGAAGTAGTACCGATTTGTGATTTTCCTTGCTCGTTAGCCTCATCTGTTGTTTTTGGCTTTTCAACTGGGACACCGTCAAGGACTTCGGCGTTATCCTTACCTTGTGGCTTGTCTGTATTTGATGATGTACCTGGTGTTTCTGGTTTATCAGTTGGTACACCATCAAGGTTCTCAGCGTTGTCCTTGCCTTGTGGCTTATCTGAAGGCGCCGACTGATCTGGTGTTGTTGGTTTATCAGTCGGTACCCCGTCAAAACTTCCTGCATTGTCCTTTCCTTGTACACTTGGTGTTGTTGGGTCAACTGGAATAACTGAAGGCTCTGTTGGCTGAGTTGCTGGTGCCTCTGTTTCTGTTGAAACGCTAGGTGTTGTCGGCGTAACAACTTCTGTTGCTGGGGCGGAAGAATCAATCGGTGCAAGCTCGTCAGCTGATACAAATCCAGCTTGTGCAAGTGCGATTGTTGATAGTGCTAGTGTAGCTAAAACTTGTTTCTTGTTCATTTTGATTTTTCCTTTTCTTTATTTATTTTTTCGGGTTATAACCTTTTCCAGTTAAACGAAGCTCCATTCCTGATGGTGTCTTAACTTTTCGAGCTATAACTTGAGCATCTCTCTTAATAGTGCGAATTTGATCATAAACCTTTTTATAAGGCAAATGAAATTCAACATCCCTTAAAAGGCCGTCTACATATCCTCTAGCCTGTTTGACTGCATAGTCCGGCTTCAGGATAAGATCTGTGCCGTCCTCTAAGCGAGCTGTCGCACCTCCTTGTTTTCCTAAGTTTTTTAAGTCCTTTAGACGGACGGTTATTTCATCTGTCATAGATTTCTCCTTGGAGTTGAAAGGCGAAATAACGCCGTGCTGTGTAAAAACGTATTTTTACATCGGTATTTCATGCGCTAGGTTTATAGTCTAGGAACCCTTACTCCTTCAGCTTATGATCATTATCATGCTTTTTCGTTCAGTGGCTGGACTAGATATCCTTTTCTAGTTTGCTACTCGCCCCCGTTTCTTTTTTATCCATAGCCACGCTGTATCAGGGCAAGCCTTGTATTTAATTTTCAATGTTCTAATAGTTTAGTGACTTCTCGGTCAATATAGATTTAACTGGACTACGTTTGGTCCGATTCTGACCCTAACAGGTAGTCAATGGTTACCCCGAAATATTCTGACACATTTTTGGCATTCTCCATACTTATCTGACTATACCCTGTTTCCCAGTTCGATATGGTGTTACGAAACACTCCTATCTGATCAGCCAAAGTCTGTTGTGACAACCTGCCTTTTTTTCGTAATTCTCTAATACGATTTTGTGTTTGTTTCCTCACATCTAGTTGCCTCCTTCTTTTAATATGTTGTAGTACCCTTAGACAACTCGGCTAAATATTGATTTAATTTTGTATCTGTTAGCTTATCTGGATAATAGTGTGCAATCAGACTAGAACACTCATCAGGGAATTTTCTAGCATATTCACTTTGCCCTGATACCTCCATAAAGCCCTGTTCTTTTTCGATAAGTAGAGCCATTTTCCAGAAGCGAATCACCATTTTGTAGAAGTAGGCTGGGACATTCTGGATTGGTTTTCCTTCAGCCTCTCCTGTTTTAATTTTGAAAATCAATTTATCAAGCTCACGCTCAAGATCTTGCAGCCAAACCTCTCCATAAATTTCCTGATCAGCTAAGAGGTTGTTGTAATTCTTCTCAACTTGGCGTTTTGCTTGATAGATTTTATTTTCAAGAATTTTTGCATCTTTTCCAAACATACTGAGTTTCTGAACTAGTTGAGGAGAAAGAAAACCATGTTGCCCCATTTTAAATGCTTCAGAGATTGATAAATCAGATAAAGATGACTCGCCCTCGTATCGATTAGTATCGTATAGAGTATCAATCTTACTCTTCTCTGTATTTATTCCGTCCGATTCGTGGACGTTTTGAAGTCCATTTTGCGGACGTCCGTTTTTGATACTTTCGCTATTACCAATGCTTTGGGGTGCTTTCATATAGAACTTTACCAAAAGCATTAACCCTCTTCAGTAACTCACCATCAGCTGAATAGTGCTCCACTATTTCTAAATTAGCATCTACTAGCTGAAGATAAAGTCTATTTGGCTTATTGAGTCCTTGCCTAACTTCTCGTAAGAGACCATGTTCTTGCAGTTCTTTCTTGATCTTAGTAACTTTCATCTTTCCCTTGTCCAATAGCAGCATCAGGTCAGAAACTGTAAAAATTAGAAAGACCGCTCCATTTTCATCAACGTAATCTCTATTTCCCTTCTGGAATGAACTGATACTTAATTTACAACGATTATAAAGAGCGCCATAAGCTAACTTAGCATCAGATGAGAGACCCGTGTAAGAACTAGTCAATTTGACATAGCCGTTCTCATTGTGTTGAATACGGGTAAAAAAGATTTCTGGAATTTGATAAAAAGTTAGAGTGGCTAGTTGGTCAATCGTGATATCCGCCATTAAAATCCCCCTACAACTTGTAACCTCAAGCCACCAGCTTCAGAAAAATAGACAAGATGAGCCTGTTCTAACTCTTCAATAGCTGCAATAGCACAGCTTTTAGTCCATCCCATTGTATTCATCAAATCTAAAATCATTACGTCTCTAGTCAACCTTGAGAACTTTGTTTGGTGTTGTTTCATAGGTAATCCTTTCTTTACTTGATTAGTCCAAAATAGATGAATAGTGCTAATAAAACTGCAAAAGCATTGATGGTGAAAATAACTAGAAAAAGCACATAGGGTTTATTTCTGTGATAAGAGCTGAGAAACATGCCGTATGAAGCAATAGCAAAAATTAGATTAAATATAATCAGAATACTCATTGAGTTTTTCCTTTCTTAATTTGATTATAGAACTGCACTCCTTATCCGTTCGAGAATATCTTGTTCCTTTTTATCAAGTTCTATATATTTCTGGTGCAGGCTTGACCTTTTTTCACGGATAGAATAAAGTTCTTTAACTAACTCTATCGATATTGTTGCGTTTGGTTTATTAGCTGTAGAGTTCTCTTCATAACCGAGGAGATATGGAATAGATACTCCGAAATATTCTGATAGTAGTTGTGCATTTCTGGCATTAGGAATTCGACTTCCCTGATTATAATTTCCAACAGTAGAGTAACCTATTCCAGTTGCCTCACTTATCTCCTTCAGGGACATCCCCCTATCTCTAACAAGTGACTGGAATGGGATCATCTTTTTTCTTCCATCAATACAAGAATCATCATCTAGGCCTAGTAAGTATGGGAGTGTTACTCCAAAATATTCTGATAAAATCTGAGCATTTTCTAGACTAAGATTTGTTTTTCCATTTTCGTATTTTCCGTACTGAGACTGATTAGTATTTAAAACTTTTGCCAAGTCAGCTTGAGTCAGTCCTTTTTCTCTTCTTAGTTTTTTAAGTCTATTAGACATAATAACTCCTCAAATATATATTGTGTTATAATAATTTTCGGTAGGTGGTCATGGAGGTGACATGCTAAACAAAAATAATAACCAAACTCATTACGGACATGGAAATCAATACATCGATCAAAGTGTTACAAACAATATATTTGTAACATACGGCGACTCTCAACCCAGTAGCTCATCAGATAATCCTGGTATCTGGGCCATCATTTTTTTAGTAGTTACACTTTCTTTAGGAAATTTGCTTCTTGGTCTTATTCAAGAACATAAACAAGTAATTATTCTGACTCAAATCATTCTACTTATCATTGTCAATTGCTATGTTTATTTCAAATCAAAAGACATGAAGTTACTAATCACTGAAATGATTCCTTCTGTCCTAAGTATTCTAACGACAGTATTCTCTGTTAATAACCAAATCCCAGCTAACTTTCAATCAATACTGGATAAGATGAGTACCTCCCCCTGATTTATCTTCTTGGGAAAATATAGTAAATAGTTTTTTCAACAGCTTTATACCAAAAGCTCTTGAACTCATCTCTCAACACTCTAGTAGTACTATCATTCTTACAGTTTTCTATATCATTCTAGTCCTCTCAACCATTCTTAGTCCTTTGTTGATTGGATTTAATGCATTCTTTAAGAAATCTGTTAAGAATTATCCCGCTTATGTGTTCACTATCGCTTATTGGATTTTTTTCTTTGTTTTAAAAATGATTCAATAACTGTACAACAATAAATTAAGGCGGTTACAGTAAAGCTAATTAGTAATAAGGACAATAAAGTTTGACCTCCACCTACCAATCTAATCATAAACAAGGCGTAGCCTAAAAAAGTATACATGGTCACTTTAATAAAGATTCTTACTAATAGTTTCATTCGTTACCCCCTTTACCTGGTTAGATACCAGGTTTTCTTGATATCAACAAATTGTAGAATTAAGATATATCATTTATTTCTTACACATATCCCATCAATTCTAGATTAAACTCTAGAGTCAACCACAAGGCTTGATCCTGAGTCAATTGGCTAGTTTGTCCCCAAGTTCCATCTCTTGCTCTTCTGGAGTAAGGATAACTGCCATGTTTATTTCTAGGCTTTAATTCATGAATAACATCGTCTTTAATAACTTCCCAAAGTAGACTAGAGGGCTTATAATAATAACCGTTTCCAAGCCAAACTCTATCGAGGTCATCGTATGGAGATACCTTTTCTTCAGAATTTCCTTCAGGGATACAATCAACCATATTTTCATTCTTATCAAGATCTATTACATCGAAAATTTCTAACGAATCAATATCCATAACAATTTCAATATTATCTGACATTTTTTCTCCTTTCTTTAATTTTTGCAACGAAAAAAGAGAGCGATTTTCTCGCTCTCTCAGGTTATATGATATTTAATTTTTCACTTTCCCAAAACTCTAGACACTTAGTCAAGACTCTTTGAGAATTTTTTTGAAATATTCAAAAATATTCAAAAACTTCCCCTATAGAAAAGAGGAAGCTTGATAGGTATCAGCCTGAATTACGCAATCCTGTTGCAATTCCGTTGATGGTTGTATGGATTAATTTTTCTTGGTCGCTTGATAATTCTCCTCGGCGTTGACGTTTAATCAACTCCAACTGGATATAGTTAAGGATATTAAAGTAAGGCATACGGTAATCCAAACTCGCTTTTAGATATGGATTTTCAGCTAATAATTCGTCATACCCTTCAATCTCTAGAATAACATTTTTAGTTAATTGCCATTCGTCTAAAATAGTGTCATAAATAGCCTTCACTTGATCATCTTCACATAACTTAGCATATTCAAAAGCAATATTCATGTTGGATTTAGATAAGACCATATCTACATTTGAAAGGAGAGACTGGAAGAAAGGCCAATTTTGGTACATATCTCGTAAGATAGCGATATTCTCTGGATTTTTATCGATAAACTCCTTGAAACTTGAACCAACACCATACCAGCCAGGGAACATGACACGACTTTGTGACCATGAGAAAACCCAAGGAATGGCACGTAAACCACCGATTTCAGTAATAGTTTTACGCGCGGCTGGACGAGAACCGATATTAAAGCTTGAAATAGCCTTGATTGGACTTGATTCAAAGAAATAATCATAAAAATGTTCATTCCCAAAGACTAAATCGCGATAAATATCATAACTACGGTCCACTACTTGGTCCATAATGGCTTCATAACGATTGGATGTATTAGTATCACTCTTCCACTGAGTAATCATACGGTTAATGGCTGCAGATACTAGCATTTCAAGATTATAGTAGGCCGCATCTTTATTACCGTATTTATTGCCAATTACTTCACCCTGCTCCGTCAAACGGATACGATCCTTGATTGACTTGAGCGGTTGGGAGGTGATGGCTTCATAAGTTGGTCCACCACCACGACCGACAGTCCCACCACGGCCATGGAAGAAGGTAACATTAACGCCAAATTCATCTCCAATTGCAGTCAGTTGTTGTTGTGCCTTGTAGAGAGTCCAACATGATGATAAGTAACCGCCATCTTTATTACTGTCAGAGTAGCCAAGCATGATTTCTTGGTAGTTATTACGTGAAGCTATCCATTTCTTAGCTAGACCAAGAGAAAGGTACTCTCTCATGGTTTCTTCTGAGTGGTCCAAGTCCTCGATTGTTTCAAAAAGAGGAACAATTTGGACACGGGCTCTTTCTTTATCAACTAGTCCTACTTCTTTTAGTAAGATAGCCAATTCCAGCATGTCTGATACGCTGGTTGCATGTGAAATGATAGTCTGACGAATAACATCATCACCCAACTTATCTTTCAAATTACGAGCCGCCTTAAAGATGGCCAATTCTTTTTCAAGTAACTCTGATTTTTCAACATGAGTAGCAGAAAGAATACGTGGATCTTCCTCCAATTCTTTCAAGAGAAGCTGGCATTTTTCCTCTTCACTTAGTTCACTATAATGAGAATGAATTCCTGCTGATTTCAAGAGTTCTGCTACACAGGCCTCATGAACACTAGAATCTTGACGCATGTCAATAGATGCTAAATAGAAACCAAAAATTTCAACTGCCTGGATTAACTCAACAAAATCACCAGAAATCAGTGCTTCACCCTTATTTTCCAAGAGGGAATCACGAATGGTAATTAAGTCCTTATAAAAATCATTGGCCGTTTCATAGCGAGCCCCAACTTCCTTATCTTCAATGAGATAAGTTTTTGTTGCTTGGATTTTTGATTGAATATCAAATAAGGCACGACGGTAAAGCTCTTTTTCACGGTAAATCGAGTTATCCTTGGATTGACGAGCCATTTCTCTGACTTGCTTGCTGACATTGACAATACTAGTTGAGAGAGAGAACTCACGATAAAGTTGGTAAATCTTTTCATCATAGTAGTTCATGATGACTTCACACTGGGTCATAGCAGATTTCTTCAAGGTATCTGCTGTAACAAAAGGATTCCCATCACGGTCGCCACCAATCCACATTCCCATGGTAATTGGTTTAGGATGTTTTAACTCCAAGCCGTGTTTTTAGCCAGACGCTTGTACTCAGCAGTCAAATGAGGAACTGCCTTCAGGAATGAACTATTGTAGTATTCCATAACATTCGTGATTTCATTGGTCACTTTCAATTTCTTTTCACGAATCATATCTGTCTGCATGATAATCTCGATGTAACGACGGAGATCATTATGCCATTTTTCCTTATTAATCAAGCCTAGCTTCACATCACGATACTTACGCAAGAGGGCATGGATATGATTGGTCAAATCCAACATACTCTTACGTTGCACTTGTGTTGGATGGGCAGTCAAAACTGGAACAACATTCAAATGTTCTAGAATTTCAACCGCATTTTCTTTTTCTGCAACCATTTTAATCGTTGCTGATAATTTCCCAAGATAATCTTGATCGATATTATTTTGGTGGTTGATTTCATAGGCCAAATCCACGTCTTCTGAAATATTAATCAAAAGAGGCAAGATAGAGAAATAGCGTGAAATATAAGCCATTTCATCATTTGTCAGACTAGTAACTAATTGGTTCAAACCTTGATAATCTTCTTGAGTTGATAATTCTTTCAACTGCATGATTTTATCAAAAGTCTCTGGGGCAAGCATATTTTTAGTGATATCTTCTAACAATTCTGTTAAAATCAATACTTCTTCTTGCACGACAGCTTTATTACTATAGTTTTCTAATTTTTGAAGAGACATAGGTAATCCTTTCCACTCTCAGCTCTACATATAGTGTGATGAGTGAGCTTCTAACTCCTCATATAATTGGGCACGTTTTTCACTTGCATCAATATTTAAGACAAAGGCGATGGCTACAGACAAGACCAGGAGACTGTTCCCTCCTTGCGATAAGAAAGGGAAGGTAACTCCTGTTGAAGGAATAATACCAGAAATTCCACCGATATTGACAAAGACCTGTACCAACATCATCCCCCCAACCCCAATCGCCATCATAGAATTAAAGGGATTCTTAGCACGAATTCCTACTAGGATAATTCGCAAAATCAGGAAAAAGACAAGTGCTAAAATCAAGCTGGCTCCCACAAAGCCAAACTCTTCAATGACAATTGAAAATACAAAATCTGTATGGGCCTCTGGTAAATAACCTCGTTTTTCGATTGAATTTCCTAAGCCTAGACCAAACCAGCCACCATTGACCATGGCAAAGTAAGAATTTGCAAGTTGGTGGCCTGCTCCTGCCAAATCGGCAAAGGGATTAAAGTAGGCACTGAAACGCTTAGCCACATATCCAAATACTGGAACTTTTAAAAACTTATCAACCCCTACCATATCAATAGCTGTTAAGGAAAGGGCGGAAACACCAAACAAAAGACCGATAAAGGCTACAAACCAACGATGAGCAATCCCACTAACTGTATACATAATCAAGGCAACCAAAGCAAGGATAGTCGCATTTCCCAAATCTGGGAAAATAGCCAAACTTCCTATCATGACTAGTAGGACAAAGCGCCAATCATTAAAAGCACGAGGAATCCATTGATTTGAGTTAAAACTTGGAAATCGTAAATACCAATTTCATCCTGTTGTTTTGAAAAACGTTGAGCCAAGTACCAGACGATGATGATCTTCAAATACTCCGCTGGCTGAATGGTCAAAGGTCCTACTGAAATCCAACCATAGGCTCCATTGACCGGCGTACCAATTAAGCGAGCCAGAGCCAAAAGAATCAGCTCAACAAACATAACAATAAATAAAAGTCGTTCTTTTCTTAAAAAATTCAGTTTCAGCTTATATATCAAGGCAATCAATATTAAACTAAATACCCAAAACATTCCCTGACTTCGAACCAATTGGAGGGCACTTTTACCTTCTTCGATAAGAATGGCACTGGTTGTAGAATAAACTACAATCAAGCCCAAAATAGATAAAAGTAAATAAGGAACTAGGATAGAATAGTTTAATAGGTGCCTCTTACTAATCTTCATAGTATCACCAATCTAATGAGAACAAAAGAAATTATTCCCAAATTCCGTTTATTTTCTAGTTTTGATTGCTATTATACCATTTTTTCCGAAAGAAAAAAACTCTTATCCTTAAGATAGAAGATTTTCTCATAAGAAAAAGAGCACTTGGCTCTTTTCTGTTTTATTCTTTTGATGAACTACTTGAGCTTGAATCTCCACCACCGATATATTGAGTGAAAATATTTTGGAAGGCTTGGTCTTTAACCTTGATATTAGCTGCTTGCAATTCTTTTCCGATAATGCTTTGAACAAATGTTGCGTCGTTTTGTTTTTGAGTTAAGATAACAGTTTTTAATTTTTCTTTATAATCATCGATATTAGATGATTTTTCTGTTTTCTTAGTGAGTTTTACAATGTAATATTGGCTACTATAGGCTTGTGTGCCAGTGGCTTTAATCACATCAGAAACACCATTTACATCTAGAGCAAAAGCAGCTTTTTTAACTTGTTCTGGCACTTCTGTTGAAGCAGAATCAAAGGTGATTTCTCCACCATTCGCTTTGGTTTTCTCATCAGTTGAGTTATCTTTTGCTAATTGAGCGAAGTCTGCTCCACTTGCCTTAGCTTTTTCAAGGACTTCTTTCGCTTTGTCCTCATTATCAAGACGGATGATTTGAGCCGTTACATCTGGAGTGTACTCATCAAAGGCTTTCTTATAAGCATCATCTGTCAATTCAGCTTCTGCTGCCTTCTTAACTGCTAACTCAACCAATTTACTTGTACGAATTTGAGCTTTACGTGTTTCAAGGGTCATACCTGCTTGTGATAAGACACGTTGGTAGTTCTCACCATATTGTTTTTCTTCTTCGGCAATAGTATCGTTGACTTCTTTGTCATCTACTTCTGAACCGTATTGTTTCTCAAATACTTTTTGGATGGTCAAATTCAACAAGACTTGTTGGGCTGAAGGATTGCTTTTCACTTGCTCATAAAATTGATGTTCTGTGATAACATCCCCTTTCATGCTAATAAGATCTGCTCCTTCTGAACCTTTGGAACAAGCTACTAAAGTTGCTACTGATAATAGTGTAATGGCACCTGCCAATAGTTTTTTCTTCATGTTTACTCCTTTGAGATAAGTGTTACCCTATCTATTTTACTATATTTTCTTAAATTATTCTGAAAATCATTCGCTAACAGGCAATTGAACCTCTGCTATATTTTTACGAAGCATGAGAATGCCGTCCCCTAAAGGTACTAATGTTGCAGTGAGTCCTGGATTGTCTAAGGTTGCATCAAATAGTCTTTGAAGGCCTCGATAAATGGTTCGCTGGCCACGACGGACTTCCATAATATCCTTGGCAACATCACCACCTTGAAAAATATCATCCAAGACAACCACACCTCCAACGTCCAAATGTTTGAGTATTTCTGGCAGAAAGACGATGTATTTAGACTTGGCTGAATCCATAAAGACGAAATCATAGGACTCTGTCAGCGTTGACAAGACATCTACCGCATCTCCTTCTAAAAGTGTGATTTGCTTGCGACTGTCAAACTGGGCGAAATTTTCCTTGGCAAATCCAATCATTTCTGGATTGCGGTCAATGGTTGTAATCTTAGCATTTGGTGCATGTTCAGCCATCAAGAGAGCTGAAAAACCGATAGCCGTCCCAATTTCCAGAATGTTTTTAGGTTGTATGGTTTCCATGAGAAAACGGAAATAAGCAACCGTTTCATGGGGAATGATGGGAATATTTTCCTTGCGAGCAAAATCTTCCAATTCTTTCAAAGAGCCTGTGACTTGCTTTTGACGCTGGCGCATCAAGTCTACAATTTCTTCCTTGACAACAGGACGACGCATGTTATGGTTGGCATTTTTACTATACGATTCAACCATCTTATGCCAATCCCAATTTTTCAACAAGTGCTTCAAACTCATTTAAACGACGTTCAAAGACTGCAAAGGCATCGTTGAGGTAGTCTTCCTTCTCCATATCAACACCAGCTTTTCTCATGACATTAAGTGGATAGTCAGATTTACCTGCCTTGAGGTAATCAATATAACGGTCACGGTCTTCTTGACTACCATGAACAATCTTTCAGCCAAGGCTGAGGCAGCTGCAAAACCTGTTGAATATTGATATACATAGTAGTTATAGTAGAAGTGTGGAATACGTGCCCACTCGTATTGGATTTCAGGATTGTCTTCCTTACTCAAACCATAATACTCTTGGTTCAAGTCTGCGTAGAGTTTATTTAAGAAATCGCTTGTCAAGACTTCACCATTTTGATCCGCTTGGTGAATCGCGTGTTCAAACTCAGCAAATTGAGTTTGGCGGAAAACTGTTCCACGGAAACCATCTAGGAAGTTATTGAGAATAGCAAAGCGCGTTGCGTCGTCTTCCACTTCTTCCAATAATTTCTCCGTCAAGATATTTTCATTGGTTGTGGAGGCAATCTCAGCCAAGAAGATAGAGTAATCTCCGTAAACATAAGGCTGCGTTTCACGAGTATAGCTGGAATGCATACTGTGACCTGTTTCATGAACAAGGGTAAAGAGATTGTCTAGATTGTCCTGCCAGTTAAGGAGCATAAAGGCATTGGTATCGTAAGAACCACCAGAATAGGCCCCCGAACGCTTGCCTTGATTTTCGTAAACATCAATCCAACGCTCGCTGAAGGCACGTTTAACACGACTCAAGTAATCCTCACCCAAGACTGCCAAGGCATCTTCTGCTTTTTTCAAGGCTTCTTGGTAGGTAAAACTGTATTCAACAGATGAAAGTGGTGTGTAGACGTCGTACATCTTGAGGTCTGAAATCCCCAAAATCTTTGAACGAAGCTCAAGGTATCGATGCAAGAGGGGCAAATACTTGCGAACTGTTGCTACCAAATTATCATAAACACTTTCTGGAACAAAATTAGCTGCTAGAGCTGCATGACGAGCACTCTTGTAGTTGCGAACTTTTGCACGATAGTTTTGAACCTTAACATTGGTTTGCAAGGTTTTGGCATAGGTATGTTGGAATTGTTCATAAGTCGCATAAAGGGCTTGATAGGCACCACGGCGAACCTCACGATTTTTAGACTCCATCAAGCGCATATAAACGCCATGTGATAATTGTACTTCGTTACCATCTTCATCTTTAACAAATGGAAAGACGATATCTGCATTATCTAAAATAGCAAAGGTTTCACTTGCCGAACCAAAGATTTCTCCAGCTCCAGCCAATAATTCTTCTTCACGTTGTGAAAGAACGTGATCTTTGCCTTGCAAAAGCTTATCAAAATAGTGTTGATAAACCTGCAATTTTGGTTGAACTTCTAAAAAGTCAGCATACTGCTTTTCGCTAATCTCCATAAATTCAGGTTCATAGAATGAAAGGCTTGGTCTAGCTGGCTATAGAGAGTCATGGCCTTGGCATAGTACTCTTGGTACTTGGCTTCACGCGTGTCCTGATCATTTTTCATATGAGCATAAACGTAAAGCTTTTCCATCTGGCGTTCCATTTCAAGAGAAAATTCAGTAATTTCGAGTAGGCTATCCGCACTATCCAAGAGATGACCTTCATACCGAGCTACTGTCTCCAGTTGTTCTGTTAACTCTTTTAAGGCTTCTTCCCAAGCCTGGTCAGTTGGGTAAATCGTTGATAGTTCCCATGTATCTTTTTCATTTATTTCATTTCTTTGTAATACCATTAGATTCCTCCATCCTTTCTATTTTACCATATTTTTCAAGAAATATTGCTGATAAAAGGCTGGTGGATAAAGCTTTTGCCAATCACTTTGAGGATTTTCTTGATAATAGGTTTGAAAATACTGATAATAGCTGGTCAGATCTTGCTCAATTTGGCAAAACTCACCTACTAGAGGTCGAATTTGTGGATACCATTCTTTTAAGCCATAAGTCAAGAGATTTTCTCCCTTTTGATAGGCTTCTGCTTGTTCTTTCATCCAAATGGGATTTTGATAATAGAGTTGTTGCCGGATATAGCGGCAGATGTCCTTATCCTGAAAAACTGTAAAACGAGATATTTTTTGTTTCTTATAGGGAAAACGGAATATATCCAGTAGACTATCTTGACCATAGGGAAATTCTTTAATCTGATAATGGAGTTTCCCGCGGAGGTCTTGATGTATGAGATATTTAAGCCTTAAAAGCTGTTTTTCCTTGTCTACTTCCCAAACATAAAAGCCCATATTTTGACTGAAATAAAGAAAACCTTGTTGCAGACGAGTCAAACGTTCCTTGAGCCACAGTTTTTGACCCAGCAACCACAGTACTTGGTAACCCTGACTACGATAGCCCTCACTGCGCTCTTTAAGGACTTTTTGAGGCAAGGGACTACACTGAACCTCTAGAGCTAGATTGCCATTTACAAATACATCTGCAATCTGTTTAAGATCTGGAAGCGGGTACTCTAATTGTACCTCTGTCTCTGTTTTCAACCAGTGATAGAGGACTTCCTTATTTGTCAAGTGTTCTGGACTTTCATTTTCAAATGAAAAATCACAGTCTTTTAAAGATTTATGGGCAAAATGGGTCCGTACACTTGGTCCTTGACGCAGACGGAGCTGACCTCCACAAGCTGGGCAGGTGTATGCTTGCTTTTCCAACTTATCCTCTAGCACATTTACCAGCTGTCCCCTAGCATCTCTCGCAACAAACATGATTTCCCTCCTTTTCTATATTATTCGTAAAAAAGAAAAAAGATCAGGAAATTCCCCAACCTTTATTCATGTTTATTTAATTTTTTTGGCTAGCATGGTCGCAAAGCGTAGTTGAATGCGATTGCCATTTTCATCGCGACGGTGCAAATGACCTGGATTTTCATTGTACTTGACCAACTCCCAATCCTTGTAATAATCTGCCAATTCCCCTTCTTTCAATGTGAATGGGAAGTTCACTGAGCAAGGATAATCCTCCGTGTCCATGGCACAAACGATAAGATTGTAGCCACCAACAGTGGTATGCTCCTGCATATTTTTGATAATTGCAGGAATGCGGTCTGCTTGCAGAAACATCAAAACCACTGTCGAGACGATGAAATCATACTCTTGCCCAATGCTAGCTGAATTGATGTCGTAAAGACCAACAGGCATGTCCAAATCTTCCTGCTCCACAATGCTTTGCAAAATTTCAAGAGCCAGTTCATTTTGATCCACAGCTGTCACATCAAAACCTTGCTGGGCTAGAAAGAGTGCATTACGGCCTTGACCACAGCCCAAATCCAAGGCTTTCCCTGTTTTTACTGTCTGCATTGCCTCTAGGACCTCTGAATGAACAGGATTGGTATTGTATTTCTTAGGGAAATAATCCTCAGGTTTACAATAAAACTCCAAATACCATTCCACATCGTCTGTAGCAGCCTCCACTCGGTGCCAAGCTTGTGGTTGTGCCATGGGATTGTCAGCTCCTGCTTCAAAGAGGTGTTCAGTTAGAACCTCACCATCCTCTGTCAATTCAATAAACTTGAGAGTTCCTTTTAAAACAGTAATCTTGCCCCAAGTTCCAACCTTGGTGTTGTGTTTCTGCTGAACAGCCTCTGGCATAGTTTCTTTAGTCCACAAAGGCATACGTTTATAGGCAACTAATTTTTCCATTTTCATTTCCTCTTTTTATCGCTGATTAACAGCTTTCATCACACGCGCAATGTCGCGGTTTTGCTCACGACGTTTGATAGACTCCCGTTTATCGTAGTCATGCTTCCCTTTGGCAAGTCCTAAAAGAAGCTTAGCATATCCATCTTTGATATAGACTTTAAGGGGAACCAGGGTCATTCCTGTCCCTTTAGTCTCTTGCTCCAACTTCTGGATTTGCTTTTTATGGAGCAGGAGTTTACGACGACGTTCTGGTTCTTGATTCCAGATATTGCCCTCTTCGTAAGGCGCAATATGAACATTGCTCAACCAAACCTCCCCATTTTTACTTGGGCAAAGCCATCCTTGAGATTGATTCGAGCAGCTCGTACACTCTTGATTTCAGTTCCAGTCAGAACCATTCCTGCCTCTAGCGTATCTACGATTGTATAGTCGTGACGCGCCTTTTTATTTTGTGCGACGACCTTTCCCTCGCCCTTTGCCATGTTTGGCTCCTTTCTTAGCTACTTCCTTATAAAAAGGTTTCTTCCCTTTTTTCTTCTTGTCTTTTTGTGAATGCTTGCGCTTATCATTTGAGCGTCCTGATTTTCTCTTGTCTTCCTTCTTATCTGAACGACGACTTGAACCACGTCCCCTGTCACTGCGATTAGACTGTTTCAAGCCTTTTTCAATCACATCAAACTCACTTGGGATATAAGAGAAGTCAATTTCCCCCGTCATCTTGTCGGCTCTATCAACCCGAATACGAATTTGCTGACCTACACGGAAGGTTGTTCCTGATTTCTCCCCACGAAGGGTCAAATCACGTTCGTTGAAATGGTAGAACTCAGGCAAATTGGTGATGTGAATCAAGCCTTCAACCGTATTTGGCAATTCGACAAAGAGACCAAATTTGACAATGCTGGACACAACCGCATCGTACTCTTCGCCCACGTATTCTTCCATATACTCAGCCTTTTTCATGGCTTCGACTTCACGCTCAGCTTCTATAGCACGACGTTCACGGTTGGAAGACTGGGTCGCAATCTCTGGAATCACTTGTTCAAAATGCTCTGCCATTTCCTTAGAAGAGCCGTAATCACGAATCATACGGTGAACAAGAAGGTCTGGATAACGACGAATGGGACTGGTAAAGTGAGTGTAATAGTCAGCCGCTAATCCATAGTGGCCGTGATTGTGCTCCGAATAGCGAGCCTGCTGCATGGAACGGAGAAGCATCATGGACAATACATCTGCATAAGGTTCTCCCTCAACAGCACGCATGATGTCTTGAAGTACCTCCTGGCTAATCTCACTGGCAGTCCCATAAATGCGCAAGCCAAAGCTAGAAGCATAATCAATAAACTTCTGAACCTTTTCAGCCTTTGGCTCCTCGTGAATTCGATAGATGAAAGGCAAATCCAGCTTGCTGAAATGCTCGGCAACTGTTTCATTAGCCATCAGCATAAAGGACTCAATCATGCGCTCGGCAACACCACGCTGACGAAGAACGATATCAACAGGCTTACCTTGCTTATCCACTAAAATCTTGGCTTCATTGGTATCAAAATTGAGAGCTCCACGTTTCACACGCATGTTTTCTAGAGTTTCATGGAGCTTAGCCATAAGTTCGATACTAGGAACAATTTTCTGATATTCTTGCCTCTTTTCCTTGTCTCCAGCTAGGATATCATTGACATCACTGTAGGTCATCCTGAAGCTAGTCTTGATAACCGTTTGTGTGATGGTGTAATTGACTACACGACCATGTTTATCAATTTCCATAATAGCAGATTGGGTCAGACGGTCAACTTGAGGATTGAGGGAACAGATGCCATTAGACAGTCGTTCTGGAAGCATTGGCACCACTCGGTCTGTCACATAGACTGAAGTTGCACGGTTAAGTGCTTCCTTATCAAGGGCAGAACCTTCTGTCACATAATAGGAAACGTCTGCTATGTGAACTCCAAGCTCCAGATTGCCATTTTTCAAGGCCTTTATATGCACCGCATCGTCCAAGTCCTTGGCGTCAGCACCATCAATGGTAAAGATAATCTCATCTCTCAAGTCCAGACGACCCTCCATATCCTTTTGAGATGGAACATCCGGTACTTTTTCTGCTTCTTTGACAACAGCCTCTGGAAATTCTGAGACAATGTCCATAGACTCCAAAACCTCAAGGACATCAATTCCGACATCCGTTGAATGCCCAACCACATCGAGGACACTCGCAACAAAGAAATCATGTTTCTTACTTGGGTATTTATCAATAAAGACCTTGAGAACTTCGGTTCCCTCGAGTTTAAGGGCTGGTTTCTTAACATAAATTGGTTGGCTGATTTTTTGATTTTTCGAACGGATGTAGCCCGCATACTTAGGTTTTTCCTGATCTAGTACGATTTGACCGACAACTGTTGTTAAGCTGTGTTCTAGGATATCGATAATTTTGGCTTCTGCTGCTGTTCCCTTATTGCGGTCAGCGACTTTCTTGATAACAACTTCAACAGTATCACCATCAATAGCATAGTTGACATCATTTTTTCCTACAAAAAGGTCATCCTCTTCCCCTTCTAGACTAACAAAACCAAAACCATTTTTATGGGCATGGAAAATCCCTTTGAGTGTAATCTCATGTTTTTTCTTGGCTTCCAAAGTCAGACTGCCATCTTCCTCAAAGCGAATCTGGTGCTTTCTTTCCATTAGGGACAAGGTTTTAATCAACTCACGAAAATCCTTGGACCCATCTTTTCCCAAAGCCTGAGCCAAGTCATTGACAGTCACCTTTCCCTTGTCTTGCAAATATTCTTTTATTCTATCTTTCATATTTTCTTTCTAGATTTTTTCTTTTCTTTTACTGTAAAACCTTCTCAAATATCTTTTAAAAATAAAAAGAGGCAAAGACCTAGTCCTGCCCATTATTTTCTTATCTACTTGATAATACCGTCAATGCTAAGGCAATGGCTAGCCAGAAAAAGACTAAGATCCCTGTCAAACGCTGCATTACAGCTTCAAAACCGCGTGCTTTACTGCGTTCAAACAAATCACCTGAGCTGGCATCAAATACATTGCTGGATTGGTTTTTAGTTGGTTGCATGAAAATCGCAATCACAATCACAACAGATAATACTAATAAAATGGTTAATAATAGGTTATACATATCAAACTCCTTAAAATCCCTATTATTTTACCATAAAATCTACTTAGATTCAAGATGTAGGGTTACTTTTCTTTCCTTGGGACAATACTTTAAAACCTCAATCTTGTCTGGATGAGTTTTTGAGTTTTTACTGGTTAGATAATTGATACTGCCACAAGAGGAGCATTTTAGATTAATTTTTACTCGCACTAGATTTCCTTTACTTTTAATAATGTTCGAAATTGAAGCAGGTTAAAGAGACAACTAAAGGCAACACAAAGGCTTGTCGCATAGAAGACAGCATGGTAGCCAAATTGACTTGCTACTGCAGAACCTGCCATAGGCCCAACGACACCTCCCAGATAAAAGAATACCTGATTGAAGGCAAAGACCCTCGAAATGCCGACTTTGGGCGTCATCTTGCTGAGAAGGGCATTAACTCCAGGAATCAAGGCACCTGTCCCCAAACCAAAGAGGAAACGATAGAGTCCTAGTTGAAGGGGGCTAGAGGCATTGGCACAGAGGAGATAGATGACAACTGAATAAAACTGGGCTGCAACCAAGAGACGATGATTGCCCACCTTGTCACCTAGCTTGCCCATAACTCCTGCACTCATCATGCTAGAAAAGCCCATACTGGATACAATCAAACCAGAGACAAAAAGAAGATTCTCTGTCTGCCCTAAGTCGCGCACATAAAGAGCCAAAATAGGACCAATCGATTGGGCTGAAAATTGGATGACAAAACTGGTCAGAAAGAGGTTGACCAAAAGATAGGGATATTTAACTGATGTAAATAATTCCTTTGTTGGGATGGCCTTTTCTTTTGCTACTGGTTGAAAATCTTCCTTGATAAAGCAAATAGTCAAAAGAGCAGCTAAAAATAGAAAACTACCAACCAGCAAAAAAACAGTACGAATGCCAAATAATTCTGCGATAAAGCCCCCGATAAAGGGACCAGTTAAAGTACCCGCAACTACGCCTGTAGACAAAGTACCAAGAGCAGAGCCTGATTTTTCCTTGGGAACCTGACTGGCTATCAAGGCTGTGGCATTAGGAACAAAACCTGCAAATACACCATTTAGCAAACGCAGAAAGATTAACCAATAAATATTTGGCACAAAAGCCAAGCCTCCCATAGTAATGGTCATGGCCATGCCGGCTCGAATCATCATAGGTTTTCGACCGTATTTGTCAGCAAGAATGCCCCAGATAGGAGAGAAAAGTGCCGCAGAAATGGCAGAGACAGAAATAGCTAAACCAGCATAAAAAGCAGCTTGATCACTCCCTACACCTAAATTTTCCACAAAGATGGGCATAAAAGGCACAACCAAGGAAATACTGGCTCCTGTCAGAAAATTACCAAAGCAGGCAATGCGCAGATTATCCTTCCAGTTAATCTCTGTCATCTTGCTTACCTCCCTCAAGCAGGGAGACCACTTGAGTAAGAAGCTGGTTCTGATTGCCATTGTTGTTTAAAACATGGCTGGCCAAATCTTTCTTTTTCTCTAAAGGCCACTGGGCTGCCAGACGAAACTCAGCTTCATCTTTGGACAAGTGGTCCCTTTTCATTAAGCGTTCTACTTGGACATCTCGTTCCACATAGACCAACCATGTCTCATCAAACCAAGCGCTGTAGTCCTGCTCAAAAAGTAAGGGAATATCCATAAAAAAGACAGCTTCTATCTGAGCCAACTGCTCTCTCAACGTAGCTAGCTCCTCACGGATAATCTCCCCTTGTATTTGCTTAGACCATTCTCGTTCTTCAGGATTTGAAAAGATGAGACTAGCTAGGAGAGGGCGATTGAGTTCTCCATTTTCTAAGATAATTTTTTGACCAAAGTGCTGGACTAGAGCTTCAAACAGACGACCACCAGGTTTCTGTAGTTGGTGAACAAGAGCGTCGGCATCCACCACTTGAAAGCCTTGCTTTCTTAGAAAATTTGTCACGGTTGACTTGCCAGAGGCAATTCCACCTGTGATTCCGATGATTTTTCCCATCAGCCCCTCCTTTGGCACTGAGGACAAAAGTGAGTTCCTCGTCCGCCTAGTTGGATTTTCTCAATGATGGTACCACAGCGTACACATTCTTGACCAGCCTTGTCATAGACCTGATGAAAATCCTGCATGGTTCCATCTTCCCCAAAGGCATTGGTATAGGTCCGAATGGTGGAACCACCTTTTTCAACAGCCTGTCCCAAAACAGCGATGGTCTGGTCATGAATGGCAGTCGCTTCTGCTGCTGTCAGATTCTGGGAAGGTCTAGCTGGATGAACCTGAGCTCGCCAGAGAACCTCATCCACATAGATATTGCCAAGTCCAGCTACCAAAGTCTGGTCTAAAAGATGGGATTTGATAGGCTTTTTAGACTTGGCTAGGGCAGCTTGAAAGACCTGCACATCAAAGTCTTGTTCTCTTGGTTCAGGACCTAATTTTTTAGAAATAAAGTAAGCGTCTAAAAGGTCAGGAGCCAAGAGTTCCATAGTACCAAACTTGCGAACATCCTCATAAACAAGCGTGCCACCATCTTCAAACTGAAAGAAAATATGGGCATGCTTACGTTCAGGTGCTTGGTCTGGATAGTAAAAATACTTGCCCTCCATCCGCAAATGGGAAATCAAAACCTTATCTGTCAGGTAAAAAAGCAAATATTTGCCCCGACGTCCCATTGACTCAACAATCTGACCAGGTACTTCCTTGTGAAACTCGTCCAAATCCATCTTAATCATCTTGGGATAGCGAATTTCTACACTCGAAATCTTCTTACCCAAAATCAATTTTTCTAAGCCACGACGAACAGTTTCAACCTCAGGTAATTCAGGCATAAGTCCTCCTTCTGTAAAAACAAGAAGCAGGCATGAGCCCACCTCTACTTAGTATTCTTTTTCATTATAGCCAAAGTCAGCCAAATCTAGCTTTTTATCGCGCCAGTTTTTCTTGACCTTGACCCATGTTTCTAGGAAGACCTTGTCTCCTAGCATGAGTTCGATATCACGACGGGCCATGCTACCGATTTTCTTAAGCATAGCACCACCTTTACCGATGATAATCCCTTTCTGACTATCGCGCTCGACCATGATGGTTGCACGGATGTGAACCTTATCCGTCTCTTCATCTCGCTTCATAGAATCAACCACTACTGCGACAGAATGCGGAATCTCTTCACGAGTTAGGTGCAAGACTTTCTCGCGAACCATCTCTGAAACCAAGAAACGTTCTGGATGGTCTGTGATTTGATCAGACGGGAAATATTGGAAACCTTCGTCCAAATTTTCACTCAAAATATCCACTAGACGAGAGACGTTATTCCCTTGAAGAGCTGAGATGGGTACAATCTCCTTAAAGTCCATTTGATTACGAAAATCATCAATCTGAGACAAAAGCTGGTCTGGGTGAACCTTATCAATCTTGTTCACCACCAGAATCACTGGAACCTTGGCAGTCTTGAGACGCTCGATAATCATGTCATCTCCCTTACCACGCGCTTCATCTGCAGGTACCATGAAAAGAACGGTATCCACTTCGCGAAGGGTACTGTAGGCAGACTCAACCATGAAATCTCCAAGGGCCGTTTTAGGCTTATGAATCCCTGGTGTGTCGATAAAGACAATTTGCTCCTTATCAGTCGTGTAAATTCCCATGATTTTGTTGCGCGTTGTCTGCGCCTTGTCACTCATGATGGCAATCTTTTGCCCCATAACGTGATTTAAAAAAGTTGACTTCCCAACATTGGGACGTCCTAAAATGGCTACAAAGCCTGATTTAAAAGTCATAATTTCCTCTTAATGTTTAAAATAATAAATCCCAGATTCGTGGGAGAAAAATCAATGCACCTGTTAAGGCTGCAAAAAGAGAGACCACCAATACCGCGCCAGCCGCCATATCCTTGGCATTTTTAGCCAGCATGGAAAAGTGATAGTGACTGGCCAAATCCACCACATTTTCAATAGCAGAGTTGATAATCTCAAACGCTACTACCAAGAAAATGCTCAATAGGAGAAAGAGCCATTCGATTCGTGACACCTGAAAAACAAAACCTGCAAAAATGACCACAAGAGCCGTCACTGCATGTTTTCGCATATTGCGTTCTTCCTTGATGGCAGTAAAAATTCCTGTGAGAGCAAATTCTAAACTGGATATCAGGTCACGATTTTTCCATTTTCGTTTATTGTCTTGTGAGTCCATAGGCTGTCAAAATTTCTTCTTGTAAACCGAACATCTCCGCTTCTTCTTCCGGAGTGTAGTGATCATAGCCGTTGATATGTAAAAAGCCGTGTACTGCCAAGAAGCCCATCTCACGCTCAAAGCTGTGGCCATATTCCTCGGCCTGCTCATGTGCCTTATCGATAGAGATGAACAGTTCCCCAATATAGGCATCAAACTCAGACATCATCTCTGCCAATTCTGGATTTTCCAGTAAATCCTCTTCATCAAAGGCAATTTCCAACTCTGGCTTATACTCAAGGCTAATGACATCTGTCGGACGGTCTGTGTCACGGTACTCCAGATTCAGTTCATGACTACGCTCATTGGTCACAAAAGTGACTGCCATCTCCTTGTCTTCTTTTCCTAATTTTTGGGCTGCAAATTCCAAAATTTCTTGGGTTTGTTGCAACATTTCTTTTGAAACTTGACCAGTTTCATCTACCATTTCAATATACATGTGCTTCTCGTTTCTCTTTACTTGGCTTTATTATACCACATTTCCATGATTTTATTCTACCTTTTTGATATAATACTATGGAATACAATCACAAGGAGAGAACGATGTCATTTGACGGATTTTTTTTACACCACATGGTTGAGGAATTGCGAAGAGAGTTAGTGAACGGTCGCATCCAGAAAATCAATCAACCTTTTGAACAAGAGTTGATCTTGCAAATCCGCAGCAATCGCCAAAGTCATCGCCTGCTCCTCTCTGCCCATCCAGTTTTTGGACGCATCCAGCTGACCCAAACAACTTTTGAAAATCCAGCCCAGCCTTCTACCTTTATCATGGTTTTGAGAAAGTATTTGCAGGGCGCCCTGATTGAGTCAATTGAGCAAGTGGAAAATGACCGTATTGTGGAAATTACAGTTTCCAATAAAAACGAAATTGGAGACCATATTCAGGCTACCTTGATTATCGAAATCATGGGGAAACATAGTAATATTCTACTAGTTGATAAGAGCAGTCATAAAATCCTCGAAGTTATCAAACACGTCGGCTTTTCACAAAATAGCTACCGTACCTTGCTTCCTGGGTCAACCTATATCGCTCCGCCAAGTACGGAATCTCTCAATCCTTTCACCATCAAGGATGAAAAGCTCTTTGAAATCCTACAAACACAGGAAACGACAGCTAAAAATCTTCAAAGCCTCTTTCAAGGTCTGGGACGCGATACGGCAAATGAATTGGAAAACATTCTGGTTAATGAAAAACTTTCCACTTTCCGTAATTTTTTCAGTCAAGAAACCAAGCCCTGCTTGACAGAGACTTCCTTCAGTCCAGTTCCGTTTTCAAATCAGGCGGGAGAGCCTTTTGCCAGTCTTTCTAATTTGTTGGACACCTACTATAAGGATAAGGCTGAACGCGACCGTGTCAAACAGCAAGCCAGTGAACTGATTCGCCGTGTTGAAAATGAACTTCAAAAAAATCGCCATAAGCTGAAAAAACAAGAAAAAGAGTTACTGGCGACAGACAATGCCGAAGAATTTCGCCAAAAAGGAGAATTGCTGACAACCTTCCTCCATCAAGTTCCCAATGACCAAGACCAGGTTATCCTAGACAACTACTATACCAACCAACCTATCACGATTGCGCTTGATAAGGCCTTGACTCCCAACCAGAATGCCCAACGCTATTTTAAACGGTATCAGAAACTCAAAGAAGCTGTCAAATACTTGACTGATCTGATTGAAGAAACCAAGGTAACCATTCTCTATCTGGAAAGTGTAGAAACCGTCCTCAATCAAGCTGGGCTAGAAGAAATCGCTGAAATCCGTGAGGAATTAATCCAAACAGGCTTCATCCGTAGAAAACAGCGAGAGAAAATCCAGAAACGTAAAAAACCAGAACAGTATCTGGCTAGCGATGGCAAAACCATCATCTATGTCGGACGAAACAATCTTCAAAATGAGGAACTAACCTTTAAAATGGCCCGCAAGGAGGAACTTTGGTTCCATGCCAAGGACATTCCTGGAAGCCATGTTGTCATCTCAGGCAACCTAGACCCATCTGATGAAGTCAAGACAGACGCAGCAGAGCTGGCCGCCTACTTCTCGCAAGGTCGCCTGTCAAATCTGGTGCAGGTAGATATGATTGAAGTCAAGAAACTCAATAAACCAACTGGTGGAAAACCAGGCTTTGTCACTTACACAGGACAAAAGACCCTCCGTGTCACACCAGACCCTGAAAAAATCGCATCCATGAAAAAATCCTGATTTTACTTGAAATCAGGATTTTTAGCGGTACTCAAATCATGTCCAATTATAGGACTAATCTTTTCCACCAAGTCGACTATTGATATTCATCATGATACTAGCTATTTTTTCACCCCAGTACGGATCTGATGCATAGCGTACATTCATTCCTGTCGCTTTATTTCCAAGGTGATCTCTTCCACGGTCAATATAGTTCTCACGAATCCACTTGGCCGCACCAAGAATTCCTTTATCTACATCATCAAATTTCTTAGCTGAATCATAGGGACTGGTATCGTAAGCAGCTATTCCGAAGAAGTTATTTTTATCATTAGCAATTTGGCTACGTCCCCAAGCACTTTCTAGCGCACTGTGAGCCATTAAATAAAGAGCATTGACACCGTAACGTTTTTCAGCTTCTTTAAAAATTGCTCCTTTACCAGCAAGACGGCTGTTTCGGATATTCATCATCGAATAAACTCTATTTAATTCATCCGCACTATAGTTGGTTGGTTCAGTCAAATTCTTAAAAAGGAAACGATTCTTGATAGTAAACCCATCAAAATGTTCTCCATCATTTGAATAATACTTCTTGCCAATTTTCATGGCTGAAGTATGTGGAGCTACCCGAATACTAGTGTATGGAGAAAGTTCATGATATAAGAATCTTCCGTCAGTAGTATAGTGAGGAATAAACTCACTTTCTTCATCAACTAAAGTCAAATCATTTTGATTCATATAACCAGACAAGCCTGATATTGAAACAGCAAGGCGACTGTCCTTACTTTTAGAGCTATCATAGGTCACAATACTTCCCTGATTGACATAACTCAAAATATCTCCTGATTCGCTATAAATATAGGCTGTGATTGGTTTAACCTTAAAATATTTGGGGCTTTGAATCCACTTTCCATCACCCTGGAAGAAGTAGGATTTATTTTCGATGTTAAAAGCACCAGTAACATAACTTCCATCTTCTTTTAGGTAGTACCATGCATTGTAGTTAGGGTCAAAAATCCATTCATTCTTGGCCATATAACCACCAGATTTGAGGTAATAAGCATCAATCCATTCACGTGAAGCATAAGCACCACCTGATTTTAGGTAAAACCAGCTATTATAAGATTTATCAAAAATCCATTCTTTTTCAGCCATCGCTCCACTATTTTTTAGATAGTAAGCATCTTTCCACTGATTACTAGCCATCACACCGTCACTGTTAAAATAGTACCATATTCCATTAATTTTTTCCCATTTATTACGGACAATCTTTCCTGAATCTGTAGCATAATACCATTTATCAGCAATTTTTTCCCAATCATTTTGAGCCATTGCCCCACTGCTATTAAGAAGATAATCGTTAACTAGAATATTGCTAGCCATAACTCCATCTTGGTTGAAGTAATACCAAACATTGCCAACTCTTTCCCATCTATTCCGAACAATCTTTCCTGAATCTGTAGCATAATACCACTTATCAGCAATTTTTACCCAGGAATTTTCTACCATTGCTCCACTAGTATGAAAAGCATAGTCATTAACAATCCTATTGCTAGCCATGATTCCATTTTGATCAAAGAAATACCAGACACCCGCAATTTTTTTCCAGTTTTTGATTGGTTGATTATTCTCATAAAAAAGCCATTCCCCGTTCTCTTTCTGCCAACCATTCTTAGGAACTTCTTCAACTTTTTCTTTGTTTGAAATAGCCTCTTTTTTAGAATTATCTTCTTCTACAACAACTAGTTCTTTCTTTTTTTTCCGTCTTTGCAGTCTCATTCTTTGTATATTCAACAACTTTTTTCTCTTCTGATGTTGGAGTCTGATTTTTATCCACAGATTGACTCTTATTTGTCGTTTGACTTTGGTCTGTTGTTTTACTATCTTCAGCAAATACTGATGTTGTTGGCACAATTGCCAATGCAAGCACTGCTGTGCTTACAAGTAGTGTTCTCTTCATTTTACTCCCCTAAGTAGAAATTCATCTACATCATTCATGATTAATTTTATTCTAACATAGTTATAAAGATGAAAATATTACAAAATGATGAAAATTCTGTGTCTTATTGACGATAAAGATGTTCTAGCTTATCTAAAGCTAGCTTTTACTTCCTGACGGAGATTTTCTAGACTGCTAATGCCGTATTTATCCATGACTTTTGGTAAATTTTCGATGATATCAGGACAGGCATATGGATTGGTAAAGTTGGCTGTTCCAACTCCGATAGCAGAGGCACCAGCCAGATACATTTCTAGGGCAGCTTCTGCCGAATCCACTCCCCCCATTCCAATGATAGGCAGGTCTGTTGTTTGGGCTACCTGACGGATGAGTTTGAGGGCTACTGGAAAGACTGCTGGACCAGACATCCCACCTGTTCCATTGGCCAAGATTGGTTTTCTAGTTTTGAGGTCAAAGCGCATACCAACTAGAGTATTGATCATGGTCAAGCCACTTGCTCCTGCATCCTCTGCTGCTTTTGCAACGGTGACAATATCTGTCACACTAGGGGTTAATTTGACATAAACTGGCACATCAGAGGCTTCCACAGCTGCTTTCACCACATCATAAGCTAAATCTGGATCTTGACCAATCAAAAGTCCGTGATTACAGTGGTCAACATTGGGGCAAGAAATATTGAGCTCGATGGCCTTTACATTGCCTGCCTTGGAAATACCATGAGAAACAGCTGCATATTCTTGTTTTGAAAAACCAGCTACATTAGCGATAATAGGAAGATTTGGATATTCTCTTTCCAGCCAAGGCAATTTTTCAGCCAAAACAACTTTCAAACCAGGATTTTGCAAGCCAATTGCATTGAGCATCCCTGCAGGCGTCTCTGCCACCCTTGGAGTTGGATTGCCAAAGCGGGGTTCAAGGGTTGTCGCCTTGATCATAATAGAACCTAAAAGGTCTAAATCATAGTACTTGGCATACTCTTGACCAAAACCAAAACAGCCTGATGCTGGAATAATCGGATTTTTCAAATCCAAGCCTGGTAGAGAAACTTGTAAACGATTTGTAGTCATGATTTTCTCCTTATAATACAACTGTTCCTGTGCGGAAAACAGGGCCATCTTCACAGACGCGTTGGCTGACCGTCTCGCTTTCTGGCACTTTAGGACACAGGCATAGCAAGCCCCCATCCCACAAGCCATACGAGATTCCAAAGATAGATAGGCTCTTGGATGGTTATAGAAGGTTTGATTGATATACTTCATCATTCCAGGCGCCCCACATGAGTAAACAGCATCAAATTGATTGTCTAAATCATTGATGATAACAGACACATTTCCTTTAATGCCATAAGAACCATCATCTGTCGTTACAAAGACCTGACCATATTGGATCAATTCCTTTTCAAGGATAACAGCATCCTTATTAGCAAAACCAAGGACTGTCACTACTTTCACACCACGCGCATGCAATTCCTTGGCCACCTCAAGCAAGGGCGGAACACCAATTCCACCTCCAACTAAGAGAACCTGGCTCTGCTCATCTAGGTCAGACAAGTCAAAACCATTCCCCTGAGGACCCATCACATCCAGAGTATCTCCCTGACTTAAGGTTGAAAAAATAGCTGTCCCAGTTCCCTCAATTCGATAAATAAGATGACACTGCTTATTTGCCTTATCGATAGACGAAATTGAAATAGGGCGACGCAAAAGATGGGCATCATCAGGCACACGCAGATGAAGAAATTGGCCTGCTCGCATAGCTTCAACCATTTCTCCTTCTAGGACTAATTCAAAGATTGCTGGTGCAATTTCCTCCTGTGCAACCACCTTCATGGTTTCCAAACGAATTGCACCCAAACGTTTCTTACATGTGGGATTCATGACTTTTCCTCCTTAAATTTTAAGGGGACCAGATAAAGAAAAGACCTTGCTAGTGCAAGGCCTCAGTTAAAATCATACAACAGAAGAGAGCACACTCAAAAAGTCTCCTCTAGAAATTTGTACTATTCTTTTATCTGACACCTTGTGAGTCTCTCTGGACTCCCCTTAAAGGTTAAATTTTTATTAGTATACTCTTTCAGCTAAAAAAAGTCAAGTAGAAAACGAACATTCTACTTGACCTCACGAGATTATTTTTCACGAATGACTTCAACCTTGTAGCCATCAGGGTCTTTGACAAAATAATAGTTAGGTGCAGTTCCTGGCAGACCATTTGGCTCAGTCACTTCATAGCCTTTGGCACTGTGCTCTTGATGAAGTGCCTCAAGATCAGGTGTACTGAGGGCGATATGGGCAAAGCCATCTCCAACCACATAAGGACCGTGATCATAGTTATAAGTCAACTCCAACTCATAGTCGTCGCCCTCAAGACCCAGATAGACAATCGTGAAAGCTTGGTCTGGAAAATCTCTGCGACGCAATTCTTGAAAACCAAAAGCATCTTGATAGAATGCAATTGATTTTTCAAGATTTTCTACTCGCAAGCAAGTGTGTAGCATTTTTGAAGCCATATTTTTCTCCTTTATTTTTAAAAAGACTGGGACAATCCTGTTCCAGTCTTATCTGTTATTATTTACCAAATTTTGCTTTCGCTGCATCTGCAAGAGCTGTGAAAGCTGCTGCATCGTTAACAGCCAAGTCAGCAAGCATTTTACGGTTAACTTCGATCTCAGCCAATTTCAAACCATGCATCAATTGTGAGTATGAAAGTCCGTTCATACGAGCTGCCGCGTTGATACGAGTGATCCACAATTTGCGGAAGTCACGTTTTTTCTGACGACGGTCACGGTATGCATAGTAGTAAGAGTTCATTACTTGTTCTTTTGCAGTACGGAACAAGATGTGTTTAGCTCCATAGTAACCTTTTGCTAATTTAAGAATACGTTTACGACGTTTGCGTGATACAACGCCACCTTTAACACGTGCCATGTTTTATTTCCTCCAAATATTTCCTAGAATTCTTTACTTACAGTAAAGCTATTATTTCAAGCGAGTAAGCATTGCTTTGATACGTTTGTAATCTCCTGAATGCACCATAGATGCTTTACGAAGATGACGACGTTGTTTCTTAGTTTTTCCGTGGAAACGGTGAGAAGTGTAAGCACGGAAACGTTTAAGTCCACCAGAACCTGTACGTTTGAAACGTTTAGCTGATGCGCGGTGTGTTTTTTGTTTTGGCATGATTTTTTCTCCTTTATTTAACTTTCTGACAATTATTTTTTGTCAGTCGCTGGCGCCAATTGCATGAACATTTGACGTCCATCCATTTTAGCACGTTGTTCGATGATGGCAATATCTTGAGTTGCTTCAGCAAACTCGGCTAAAACTTTTGCACCAATCTCTTTATGGGTAATCATACGACCCTTAAAGCGAATAGATACCTTAACTTTATTTCCTTTTTCAAGGAATTTGCGTGCATTGCGAAGTTTTGTATCAAAGTCACCCTTATCAATAGTTGGACTTAGACGAACTTCTTTCACAGTAACAACACTTTGTTTTTTACGTTGTTCTTTTTGCTTCTTCTGGTACTCAAATTTGAACTTACCGTAGTCCATAATTTTTGCAACAGGCGGTTTGGCTTGGGGTTGAATCAATACTAGGTCAACATTAGCGTTATCAGCCAAAGCTTGCGCTTCACTGAGTGGCTTGATACCTAACTGTTCTCCCTCAAGACCGATTAAGCGAACTTCACGTACACGAATCTCATCATTGATGAATAAGTCTTGCTTTGCTATGGTTTTCACCTCTTTTGTTTTATTAGAGAAAAACAATAGCGGACTCGTAAATATACAAGCCCGCACGTTATGATAGCGTTTCTTAGAAACTTTTCATCCGTAGGGCCAGGCAACTTAATGTCACAAGGCGAGAAGCTCTCACTTCTGCTTTTCTCAACTTTTATATGATACCAAGTTTTCTAGCCCTTGTCAAGATAAAAAGTTATTTTTTTGAAAATTCCCTTTTTCTTCCCTACAGTTGAAAAACTACCTCAAAAAACAGTTAGCTACCATTCAATCGAATCGCAAATATCCAAGAAAGCTAAAAATTCAATCGGTAGTTGATTTGATCTATAGAGTAATATAAATCTCAAAAAACAAGGTAAAGAACCTTTATTTTTTATGCAAAAAAATAGAAGATGGGATAGATAATCTTAAACACATCTTCTATTCAAATAGTTAGTCCACTGACTTACTGACATTGGGAAACTTCCCAAATTTTTACAATTATTAAACTTTTACACTTAGTCTTCTTTACGGCGACGCCCTGTAAGGCCAATTCCAAGCAAAGCACTTGCTGTTCCTACAATCATCATTGCAGTTGTATCTGTAGAACCTGTATTTGGTAATTTATTTCTATCAACCTGAGTCGTAAATGATTGATTCTTTGAACCTCCTTCTTGTGCCTGATCTGAATCAACTGCTACAGTTGGGGCATCTGGCGTTACTTCCTTAGCTGGAAGGTTACCCTTAGCTGGACTACTTAGATCACTATTACCATGTTTCGCTGTGGCACTAATCACTGTGTTGGCATCTGCAGCGTTATGAGCGACTGTCACGACACCTGTGTTGGCATCAATGCTTACGCCGTCCTTAGGAGTTGCTAGACTCCATGTTGAGCCAGTTTTCGTTGCGACCACTGTTGAGTTTCCTACTGTAACTTCTACTCGGTCTGCATCTGCACTTGGCGTTACGGTTACTCGTGCGTTTGCTGTATCGCTTACTACTGTTGGTGCATTTGGTGTTGTTTCTTTGGCTGGTAAGTTTGCTGTTGAGGCTGTACTTGCATCACTGTTTCCGTGTTTTGCAGTTGCGCTGACTTGTGTTCCTGCACTTGCTGCATTGTGTGCTACAGTGATTACTCCGCTTGTTGGATCTACACTTACACCGTCTTTAGATGGTGTTAGACTCCATGTTGAGCCAGTTTTCGTTGCGACCACTGTTGAGTTTCCTACTGTAACTTCTACTCGGTCTGCATCTGCACTTGGCGTTACGGTTACTCGTGCGTTTGCTGTATCGCTTACTACCGTTGGTGCTGCTGGTGTTGCTGCTTTACCTGGTAGGGCAACACTTGCTGCTGTACTTGCATCACTGTTTCCGTGTTTTGCAGTTGCGCTGACTTGTGTTCCTGCACTTGCTGCATTGTGTGCTACAGTGATTACTCCGCTTGTTGGATCTACACTTACACCGTCTTTAGCTGGTGATAGACTCCATGTTGAGCCAGTTTTCGTTGCGACCACTGTTGAGTTTCCTACTGTAACTTCTACTCGGTCTGCATCTGCACTTGGCGTTACGGTTACTCGTGCGTTTGCTTCGTCACTTGCTACTGTTGGTGCATTTGGTGTTGTTTCTTTGGCTGGTAAGTTTGCTGTTGAGGCTGTACTTGCATCACTGTTTCCGTGTTTTGCAGTTGCGCTGACTTGTGTTCCTGCACTTGCTGCATTATGCGCTACAGTGATTACTCCGCTTGTTGGATCTACACTTACACCGTCTTTAGCTGGTGTTAGACTCCATGTTGAGCCAGTTTTCGTTGCGACTACTGTTGCATCTCCTACTGTAACTTCTACTCGGTCTGCATCTGCACTTGGCGTTACGGTTACTCGTGCGTTTGCTTCGTCACTTGCTACTGATGGTGCTGCTGGTGTTGCTGCTTTACCTGGTAGGGCAACACTTGCTGCTGTACTTGCGTCACTGTTTCCGTGTTTAGCAGTTGCGCTGACTTGTGTTCCTGCACTTGCTGCATTATGCGCTACAGTGATTACTCCGCTTGTTGGATCTACACTTACACCGTCTTTAGCTGGTGTTAGACTCCATGTTGAGCCAGTTTTCGTTGCGACTACTGTTGCATCTCCTACTGTAACTTCTACTCGGTCTGCATCTGCACTTGGCGTTACGGTTACTCGTGCGTTTGCTTCGTCACTTGCTACTGATGGTGCTGCTGGTGTTGCTGCTTTACCTGGTAGGGCAACACTTGCTGCTGTACTTGCGTCACTGTTTCCGTGTTTAGCAGTTGCGCTGACTTGTGTTCCTGCACTTGCTGCATTGTGTGCTACAGTGATTACTCCGCTTGTTGGATCTACACTTACACCGTCTTTAGCTGGTGATAGACTCCATGTTGAGCCAGTTTTCGTTGCGACTACTGCTGCATCTCCTACTGTAACTTCTACTCGGTCTGCATCTGCACTTGGCGTTACGGTTACTCGTGCGTTTGCTTCGTCACTTGCTACTGATGGTGCTGCTGGTGTTGCTGCTTTACCTGGTAGGGCAACACTTGCTGCTGTACTTGCGTCACTGTTTCCGTGTTTAGCAGTTGCGCTGACTTGTGTTCCTGCACTTGCTGCATTGTGTGCTACAGTGATTACTCCGCTTGTTGGATCTACACTTACACCGTCTTTAGCTGGTGATAGACTCCATGTTGAGCCAGTTTTCGTTGCGACTACTGTTGCATCTCCTACTGTAACTTCTACTCGGTCTGCATCTGCACTTGGCGTTACGGTTACTCGTGCGTTTGCTTCGTCACTTGCTACTGATGGTGCTGCTGGTGTTGCTGCTTTACCTGGTAGGGCAACACTTGCTGCTGTACTTGCGTCACTGTTTCCGTGTTTAGCAGTTGCGCTGACTTGTGTTCCTGCACTTGCTGCATTATGCGCTACAGTGATTACTCCGCTTGTTGGATCTACACTTACACCGTCTTTAGCTGGTGTTAGACTCCATGTTGAGCCAGTTTTCGTTGCGACTACTGTTGCATCTCCTACTGTAACTTCTACTCGGTCTGCATCTGCACTTGGCGTTACGGTTACTCGTGCGTTTGCTTCGTCACTTGCTACTGATGGTGCTGCTGGTGTTGCTGCTTTACCTGGTAGGGCAACACTTGCTGCTGTACTTGCGTCACTGTTTCCGTGTTTAGCAGTTGCGCTGACTTGTGTTCCTGCACTTGCTGCATTGTGTGCTACAGTGATTACTCCGCTTGTTGGATCTACACTTACACCGTCTTTAGCTGGTGATAGACTCCATGTTGAGCCAGTTTTCGTTGCGACCACTGTTGAGTTTCCTACTGTAACTTCTACTCGGTCTGCGCCTGTGCTTGGCGTTACGGTTACTCGTGCATTTGCTGTATCACTTACTACTGTTGGCGCATTTGGTGTTGTTTCTTTTGCTGGTAAGTTTGCTCTTGACGCTGTACTTACGTCACTGTTTCCATGTTTAGCAGTTGCGCTGACTTGTGTTCCTGCATTTGCTGCATTGTGTGCTACAGTGATTACTCCGCTTGTTGGATTTACACTTACTCCTGTTTTCGTTGGCGATAAAGTCCATGTTGAGCCAGTTTTCGTTGCGACCACTGTTGAGTTTCCTACTGTAACTTCTACTCGGTCTGCGCCTGTGCTTGGCGTTACTGTTACTCGTGCATTTGCTGTATCACTTACTACTGTTGGCGCATTTGGTGTTGTTTCTTTTGCTGGTAAGTTTGCTCTTGACGCTGTACTTACGTCACTGTTTCCATGTTTAGCAGTTGCGCTGACTTGTGTTCCTGCATTTGCTGCATTGTGTGCTACAGTGATTACTCCGCTTGTTGGATCTACACTTACTCCTGTTTTCGTTGGCGATAAAGTCCATGTTGAGCCAGTTTTCGTTGCGACCACTGTTGAGTTTCCTACTGTAACTTCTACTCGGTCTGCGCCTGTACTTGGCGTTACTGTTACTCGTGCATTTGCTGTATCACTTACTACTGTTGGCGCATTTGGTGTTGTTTCTTTTGCTGGTAAGTTTGCTCTTGATGCTGTACTTACGTCACTGTTTCCATGTTTAGCAGTTGCGCTGACTTGTGTTCCTGCACTAGCTGCATTGTGCGCTACAGTGACTACTCCGCTTGTTGGATCTACACTTACTCCTGTTTTCGTTGGCGATAAAGTCCATGTTGAGCCAGTTTTCGTTGCGACTACTGTTGAGTTTCCTACTGTAACTTCTACTCGGTCTGCGCCTGTGCTTGGCGTTACGGTTACTCGTGCATTTGCTGTATCACTTACTACTGTTGGCGCATTTGGTGTTGTTTCTTTTGCTGGTAAGTTTGCTCTTGATGCTGTACTTACGTCACTGTTTCCATGTTTAGCAGTTGCGCTGACTTGTGTTCCTGCACTAGCTGCATTGTGCGCTACAGTGACTACTCCGCTTGTTGGATCTACACTTACTCCTGTTTTCGTTGGCGATAAAGTCCATGTTGAGCCAGTTTTCGTTGCGACTACTGTTGAGTTTCCTACTGTAACTTCTACTCGGTCTGCGCCTGTGCTTGGCGTTACTGTTACTCGTGCATTTGCTGTATCACTTACTACTGTTGGCGCATTTGGTGTTGTTTCTTTTGCTGGTAAGTTTGCTCTTGACGCTGTACTTACGTCACTGTTTCCATGTTTAGCAGTTGCGCTGACTTGTGTTCCTGCATTTGCTGCATTGTGTGCTACAGTGATTACTCCGCTTGTTGGATTTACACTTACTCCTGTTTTCGTTGGCGATAAAGTCCATGTTGAGCCAGTTTTCGTTGCGACCACTGTTGAGTTTCCTACTGTAACTTCTACTCGGTCTGCGCCTGTGCTTGGCGTTACTGTTACTCGTGCATTTGCTGTATCACTTACTACTGTTGGCGCATTTGGTGTTGTTTCTTTTGCTGGTAAGTTTGCTCTTGACGCTGTACTTACGTCACTGTTTCCATGTTTAGCAGTTGCGCTGACTTGTGTTCCTGCATTTGCTGCATTGTGTGCTACAGTGATTACTCCGCTTGTTGGATTTACACTTACTCCTGTTTTCGTTGGCGATAAAGTCCATGTTGAGCCAGTTTTCGTTGCGACCACTGTTGAGTTTCCTACTGTAACTTCTACTCGGTCTGCGCCTGTGCTTGGCGTTACTGTTACTCGTGCATTTGCTGTATCACTTACTACTGTTGGCGCATTTGGTGTTGTTTCTTTTGCTGGTAAGTTTGCTCTTGACGCTGTACTTACGTCACTGTTTCCATGTTTAGCAGTTGCGCTGACTTGTGTTCCTGCACTTGCTGCATTGTGTGCTACAGTGATTACTCCGCTTGTTGGATCTACACTTACTCCTGTTTTCGTTGGCGATAAAGTCCATGTTGAGCCAGTTTTCGTTGCGACCACTGTTGAGTTTCCTACTGTAACTTCTACTCGGTCTGCGCCTGTGCTTGGCGTTACGGTTACTCGTGCATTTGCTGTATCACTTACTACTGTTGGTGCTCCTGGTGTTGCTGGTTTAGGTGCTTTTGGAATTACCACAGGATCACTCATATCAGATGTAGTTTCTCTAGTTGTAAAAGTATTGCCATATGCATCTCTAGGAGGTATTCCACCCTGTGCAATATTTTTAACGGTAATTCGATCATTTTCTCTCAGTGGATTAGTTGGTGTCCATGTCGCCTGTCCATTTGTTGCATTTACTACAGTTTGCTTTTGCCCATTAAGATAAAATTCTACTTTACTTATAGATGTATTCGCAACTCTTGCTGTAACAACCGGCTTTTTCCCTTCTGCATTTACTAAATCAGCAACACTTACAGTAGGTTTATTAGGTTTTACGGTTATTGGAATTTTTAAAGTTGTAATATGTGAATTACTATTTTTTTTATTAAGTATGTGAACATGCAAGTCGTAAGTTCCGATCATATCATTCGGAATTCTACCAACTAGTTTTACATTGGTTCCGCCATCATAAGGTCCAATGCCATCCCTAGATCTGTTAGTATACTCAATCCATGGTCCAGTATTAGGGGTTGTAGTAATACTTATATCTTTACTAGAAATGACAGTATTATCATATCTAACTTTAATAATAACCTTCTTACCATATCCTAATTCTTCACCAGCTACTAAATTAGACAACTCTGCGCCGCTTGTTTCATATCTGAAATTTGCATTGTTTGGAGCTGCTCGTAGTCCACTACCTTCAGGTAAAGTAATCCCATTCAGGATATGATTACGCCCTGCGATATTCCTACCATTTGGCTCAGTATTTTGGGCTTTCTTCCCTACTGTTTCTTTACCATTTGTTGTATCTAGTTTAGGAATGTTTTCCTCTAGCGGTTTATGATTCGTTTTCACACGTCTTAAACTACTGTTTTTGTAATTAACTAACTCTTTATAAACCGAATTAACTTCCTCTTGATTTTTAGCAGTTGTTAATACTTCTTTAGCTTTTGCAACTTTTTCTTTTAATCCCTTTACTGAATCCTCAGTGTATTTTTCTGGATCTAATTTGTCAATTTCTTTTAAAAGCGTTTCCAATTTGGTTTTATTATTGAACACTTCCTCGACTTTGTCATCTTTTACAGATTTTTTGATTTCTGCAGTCTGATTAACAAGTGTCACAGCATTCTCTGATACTTCAAACTCTTTTTTATCTTGAACTTTAGAACCAGATCCATCTTCCTTGTTAGAAGCTTTATCTTCAGTCTTAGACTTAAGTAGACGCACTTGCTCTGTAAGAAATTGAACTCGACTTACTTGACTTGCAATCGCTTCCTCAGAAATATTTTCTCCATTAAGTAAACGGTTATTTTCATCGGTTAATTTAGTAAGTTGATTAGATAAACTTACTAAACTTTCCTCGTCTACTTTGCAATCGCAGCTTGAAGTTCACTAATAGCCTGAACGAGAGGAGACTTATCCACTAGCTTCTGAGCAACTGGTGTTTTATCACCCACTACTTCCTCTTTTGATTTCTCTATAGGATTCTCTTTAGGTGGAACTCCTTCTGTCAGTTCCGTAACACCAGCATTTACCTTTTCAGTATTAGCCGTAACAGGTGATACAGGTAAAGTGTCTGCCTTAACCGCACCATTTGCAAAAAACATTAATGCCGCAACTGCAACACTTGCAGCACCAAAATGGTACTTACGAATAGAATAACGGAATACCTTTTCTCCGTTCACTTCACGATATGATTTTCTCATCTAATCGCCTCTCTCTTATTTTTATTTTTGAGGTACTAAAAAATACCCCCCCTTAAATATTTTAGGAATTTAAGGAAAGGATATGCTTTTTTAATTTTGGGTACCACACTTGTTTTAAAAACATAGTACACTTTCTATTTTACATCTTTCTTAGAAAAATTAACAGTATAACCCATATATTTTTTCTAATTTAGCATTTAATTTTAGCAAGTATATATACTTTTTTTCCTAATCTTCTATTACTATTAGACAGGAAACACAACAAGACCTCCACTATATCGAGGAGGCCTTGGATAAACTTGGTTATTTAGCAAAAGACTAGAAGATTTTCTTTTCCCAATCGTCTTCTGTACGGCGAGGGTAGAAAAATTCAGACTTGTCAGGAGCTTCCATCATCTCCATCAAGGGTAACATATCATAGGCCAGATCCAAGTTTGGAATCTGGTCTTTTTGCACCCAAGAAACTTCTCCTTCTTCTGAAGAGCGAAGGGTACCAGAGAACTCAGTTGCCTTATAACAAACGACAATATAGCGCCCACCTGTATCTAGTGGCCAATTTTTAATGCCGACAAGTTGAGGATTTTGGATAGTCAACCCTGTTTCTTCATAGATTTCACGAATGACAGACTCTGCGAAAGACTCGCCATTTTCTACATGGCCTCCTGGAAAGGCATAACCAGACCAGCGATTGTTTTCAGGGGCGCGATACTGCATCACCACGCGCTGGGTTTCTAGGTCTTCAATCAGACAAATGTTTGTTAAAATTGTTAATTGTGCTCGAGACATACATAGACTCACTTTCTAATTTATTACATTTTCAGAATTGGTACCAGTACCATTAGCTTCTACTTTTTAAAATTATTTAGAATAAAATACCATCCGTTTTTCCTTTATAGGCTTTCCAAGTTCAAGCATCTTTTCTTGTCCATCAAAAGTAAAACCCATTTTTTGATAGAAAGCAATGGCGCGCTTATTATCTTTCAGTACCCATAAGAAAATTTCAGAAAAATGATCAAGAGCAATCAAAGCTACTTTCATTAATTTTTGTGCGATACCTTTTCCATAATAATCTTTTAAAACATATAAAGCAATAATTTCACCAGCTTGAATAATCTCATCACGAAAGCTGCCATAACTGATGAAACCAACTACCTTCATACCATCCATCGCAATCAATGTATTTTCTGGATACTTTTGACTAAAGAGTCGACATCTCTCTAATGTCATTGTCTCCTGAAATTCTGCAGGCAAAAGGTCGTCATAAGCCTCTCTCCACGTTTGCCAGTGAGCAAGGGATTTGCCTTCTATCTCTTCAGGAGTTTCCATTGATTTGATAATAACCGTCATTTATTTTTTTCTCCTTAATCCAACGCCTTGACTTCCTTTGCTACTTTGTGTAGAAATTTTTGTCTTGTTGAACTTGTATTTACTTCACGGCCTAACTCTCCCAAGATTGAAACCCTCTTTGTTTTTATGCCACAGTGATTCAATACAGCATTCTTTAATACTGATATTCCATAACTGTCTGGAATGTTAATCGGACCTGAAAATACTTTGTACCACCAAGTTGGTGCCATAGAAGTTGCATAGATACTAGCTGTTTTTCCTTTTAGTAACTTTTTGAACTGTTTACCTCTCAAGTAGTTTAAAATAAAGCTTCCTCGATTATTTGCAGAGTATGCAATGCCTAGCGTAAACACACGATCAATCCACCCCTTCAATAGACTAGGCATACTACTCCACCAAATAGGATAAACAAAAATGAAATGATCTGCCCACTGAATTAATTCTTGAGAGCGTAGAATAAACGGATCGTCCTCCATCCTTTGTCGATAACCATAACGTAAAACAGGATCAAACTCTTCCTCATTAAGATTAATCACTTCAAGTTCATGTCTCTTTGAGTCTATACTTTCTACAATCGTTTGAAAAATTGCTTGACAGTAGCTTTCTTTATCAGGATGTCCATTGATAACTAAAATATTCATAAAATTTCCCTAATCCAACGCCTTGACTTCCAACATCATATCCCGAATCTGAGCTGCTAGTTCAAAGTCAAGCACTTCGACTGCTTCTTGCATTTGTTAAAAATCAATATACTATTTCACAATCAATTAATTTTCGTCAGCCAGAAATATTTTGAGTAAAAACTCTCTTAATTTGTCATCTTCAACGTAAACCATTTGACCGTAAACAGCCCTCGTCAATAAGATATAATATGCATTTTTTACAAACTCATCAATATTTTCCACCCCTTTTTTAGCAGCAGTATCGAAAGAATTATCTTTATTTACTTTTATACGTTTTTCTGTCTCATCTAGATAGATATCTTTGCCAATATAAATAGATGCGAAATATATATCAAATCCATGAATATCATAAACATTTCCAACTTCTATTGATTTATTTGCATAATTTCTAAAATTTTCTCCATCCATACTCCATTTCAATGAATCTCCTATGGAATTAATTTTTATGAATTCATAATCAGTTGCTTTTTTTACTGGTTTGCAGTACCCAGCCAAACGAAGTGATTTCTTTTCAGGAAATCTAAACTGCTTATCTGGAACATATTTCACCCATTCTTCTATATTTCTTGCAATTTTAAAATAAGCTATTTTTCCTAATTTTTTTTTATAATCATTTATAAATTCATCATTCAAAGTCACATTAGATTCTATACCTAATAATTGTTTAATAAAAGTTACAAAATTACTTGAATAATCTTTAGATTTACCGTTTAAAATGCGAAGTTGTGCTTTCAATGTATATTCACAAATATTATATTTATCTTTTTCATTATCATTATCATTATCATTATCACTATTATTAAATATTTCTTTAATATCAATACCATCAACTTTTCTTAAGCGTTGAGAATCATCATAAGAAATTATTAGATGTGATTTAGTAAATTTCTTTTTGATATAATGTAAAACGGAAGGGAAGTCTAATTTCTTAATTTCATCTTCAGTGTACTCTTTTTCATTTCCAGTAATGTTATTTAATTTTTTTAGAATATCCGTATCATTTTTTGCCCCTGTAGGATAAACTAACCCTTCAATTAATCTGGTTGTTCGTTGGGCCTCATCAATAATAATATAATTGTACTCAGTATTAGTTTCTGATAATTGATTAAAAGTTATAATGTCAATATTATTATCGTCTGGTTTCAATCCGTAACTTGTTAAAATCTTTTTAAATCGTATTCTATGTGTATTTTTTACAAAAACTGCAATTTTGCTTTCTTTATTTTCTAATTTTAAACGAGCTATAATATGTAATAATAGAACTGTTTTCCCTGTCCCAGCCCCACCTTTAATAAGATGAATGTTTCTTTTCTTGTTCTTTAAAAATTTTTTAAAACGATCTCCATGTGTATTTTTTATAAGAACTGCACTTTTGTTTTCTAATTTTAAACGAGTAATAAGATGTAATACTAGTACAGTTTTTCCTATTTTAGCTCCACTTTTAATAAGATGAATGTGCTTTTTCTGATTCTTTAAAATTTTTTCTAATATATCTTTTTGATTATCAGTAAGTTCAAAGAATGGACTCTCTGCAAATAGACTTGAAGTAACCCTCTTTAAATTAAGTTTATCATCAATAAATTTATTCTTCTTTAAAAAATTAAGAATGTTGTTGATTATATTTTTTTCAACTTCTTCTCTTGAAGATTGATTTTTTCCTGACTCATTACCTCTATCTTTGTTTGCAAGTACTTTACCAACATAATCACCGTCTTTATTCATGTTTACAAAATTTAAAAAATTAAATTCTTCAATAAAAGTTAGAATTAAAACTTTTTCAATATAGTTTAAGTTTTGAGATATATTCTCCCCATAAAAAGCTATATAGTCCCCACCTTTAAAAGATTCAAATCGTTTATCATACTTTTTATTTAATTCTTCTTTATCTTCTTTTATTACATATCTCTCTATTTTCTTACTATGCTCTTCAGTCCTTCTACTCACATTAATAGTCTGACCTATATAATAATACCTTCTTCCATCACTTTGAATAGGGGATATATAAATATAAATCAAAGGAAAGTCAGATAGTGCTCTAAAATCTTCATCAGAAATATCAGGAATTATTTTATCATCGAGTTTGGCCCTAACATAATTAAATTTGGGATTATTTTTTGGATATTTACCCCAGCATGGAAATTTATTATTTTCTATATTTGTCATTCGTTCTCTCCTATCTAATCCAACGCCTTGACTTCCAGCATCATATCACGGATCTGAGCTGCTAGTTCAAAGTCAAGCACTTCGACGGCTTCTTGCATTTGTTTTTCTAGTTTCTTGACAAGTTCTCTGCGTTCTTGTTTGTTGAGGCTATTGATGTCGACTTCCTTGTCCTCTTCTTTAGTAACTGCCTTGGTCACAGCAATCAGATCACGGATTTCCTTCTTAATAGTTTGTGGAACGATACCATGTTCTTCATTATAAGACATCTGGATTTCCGACGGCGGGCAGTTTCATCGATAGCACGTTGCATAGACTGGGTAACCGTGTCCGCATACATGATGACATGGCCTTCGCTGTTACGGGCAGCACGTCCAATAGTCTGGATAAGACCCCGTTCGTTACGAAGGAAACCTTCTTTGTCAGCATCGAGAATAGCTACGAGGCTCACTTCAGGAACGTCAATTCCTTCACGAAGGAGGTTGATTCCGACCAAGACATCAAAGACACCCAAGCGCAGGTCACGGATAATCTCCGTCCGCTCCAAGGTCTTAATATCCGAGTGCATGTACTTGACCTTGATGCCCATTTCCTTAAAGTAGTCAGTTAAGTCTTCAGCCATCTTCTTGGTCAAGGTTGTGATAAAAGTACGCTCATTCTTCTCAACACGGGTATTGATTTCACCTAAGAGGTCATCAATCTGTCCCATTGTCGGACGGACTTCCACTTCAGGATCCAAGAGTCCCGTTGGTCGAATGATTTGCTCAATCACTGTCTCAGTCTGTTCATTTTCATAGTCGCCTGGTGTCGCTGAAACGTAAACAATCTGATGAACGTGACTCTCAAACTCTTCACGACGGAGAGGACGATTGTCCAAGGCAGACGGCAAACGGAAACCATAATTTACTAGCATTTCTTTACGCGAACGGTCTCCATTGTACATGCCTTTTATTTGTCCCATAGTCATGTGACTCTCGTCAATCATAATCATGAAATCATCTGGGAAGAAGTCGAGAAGCGTATAAGGAGGCTCACCTTCGCTACGTCCATCCATGTGGCGTGAATAATTTTCAACCCCGTTAGTATAGCCCATCTCGCGCAGCATTTCGATATCATATTCTGTCCGCTGTTTCAAACGCTGGGCTTCAAGCAGTTTGCCTTCCTTCTCAAAGACAGCTAGTTGCTCTTCCAACTCGGCCTGAATCTTGGCAATGGCAACTTCCATATGGTCGTCATTGGTCACAAAGTGAGTAGCTGGGAAAATCGCCAAATGATCCACTTCGCCAAGGACCTGACCTGTCAAAGCCTCAACTTCACGGATACGGTCAATCTCGTCTCCAAAAAATTCTACTCGAAAGGCGTGTTCATCACGGGAGGCTGGGAAAATCTCCACCACATCCCCACGTACACGAAATCTTCCCCGTTGGAAATCAATATCATTGCGCTCAAACTGGATATCCACCAATTCATTCAAGAGTTTATCACGAGAAATTTCAAGACCTGGACGGAGACTAACGACACTATCAGCGTATTCCTTGGGCGAACCCAGACCATAGATACAAGAAACGGAAGCTACGACGATAACATCATTACGCTCCAAAAGGGCCGAAGTCGCTGAGTGGCGGAGTTTGTCAATCTCGTCATTGACAGAACTATCCTTCTCAATGTAGGTATCACTAGAAGGGACATAAGCTTCTGGCTGGTAATAGTCATAGTAGGATACGAAGTACTCAACTGCATTTTCAGGGAAAAATTCCTTAAACTCCCCATAGAGCTGTCCTGCCAGAGTCTTATTGTGGGCGATAACCAGAGTAGGTTTATTGACTTTGGAAATGACTTGACTCATGGTATAGGTCTTCCCTGTACCAGTCGCCCCCATCAGAATCTGAGCTTTTTCTCCACCCTCGATATTATCAACCAACTGCTCGATAGCTTGGGGTTGATCTCCTGATGGTTGATATTTTGATACTAGTTTAAATTGATTATCTGTAATGCGATTGATCATAAGAATCCTCTTTCCATGTGCTATTCTTATTTTAGCATACTTATAGCATTTTCACGAAGAAAAGGACAGACCTAAGTCACATCCTTTCATTTTCTTTCTTTAATTGATGGGCGAGATAGACAATCAGGAGTAACAAAACCAGACTTGTCATGATAGAACCTTCTATACCAAAAGAACCACCTGATAGCCAGCCTTGATTGCCTTGTGGTAAAAAGGTCATCAGAGACGTTCCTGACGGTTGACCACTAACTAAAATCCCAAAGAGATTACCCTGAGCAAAATTCCAGGCTCCATGAATACCTGCAACACCCCAAACTGTATCAGTTTTGAGAAGGTAAAGAGACATGGCAACTCCGAATAGGAAGAGATTCACTAGAGATAAAGGTGTAAGACCCGAATTACCCATATGAAGCAGGGTAAAGAACAGGCTAGATATAAGAACAGCAAGTTTTAGATTGGTTCTTGAGGCCAATTGAGGAAGGAGCCAAGCACGGGCTACCACTTCTTCTGTTGTCCCCTGTAAAATCCAAAAAGGGATAGTAAAGACAACAAAGACAAGCGAATAAGGATTCAAGTGAATGGATTCCAAACGATATTGCCCCAAGGCCACTAAACCTAACAAAGTAAGAAGAAAAAGTGCCAGACCTAGCCCAAATCCTTTAACAAGATTTCTGAGGAAATTTTCTCTATAAAATCCTAAAGTTCGAATAGGTCTTTTCTCAACTTTTTTAGTCCATCTGAACACAGTGTTGAGTATAAAACCAAAGGCCAGTAAATCTAAAATTAAATGAAAGTCACTTGTTTTATCCATCAAGCTCTGCTGCAAAGTCTGCAAGTATGTAGCAAAAGCTTGACCAGCCTCTCCAAAATTTCTAGCAAGTCCGATAAGAGCTAACAAACTAATACCATACAGAGTATAAGCCACAAACTCTCCTATGAAGACAAAAGCAAAGGCTAACAAGGGGCTTGTGTAAATATTTAAACTCATTTTTGAAGCTTGGAAGTCTTCAAATATTCTTTTGTTCTTCATATCCCTGTCCTCTTTCCTTCTATTATATACTATTATTATAGCACTTTTTAATAGCAATTCAAGAAAGAAAAGAAAAAACGATGTTATATTTTCTGACACAAAAATATAAAAATTTGCCTTTTTTTACTTTTTCTGCTATAATGGTAAAATATTCGGAAAAGGAGACTAAAAATGAAGAAAAAATTTCTAGCATTTTTGCTAATTTTATTCCCAATTTTCTCATTAGGTATCGCCAAAGCAGAGACGATTAAGATTGTGTCTGATACCGCCTATGCACCTTTTGAGTTTAAAGATTCAGATCAAACTTATAAAGGAATTGATGTTGACATTATTAACAAAGTCGCTGAGATTAAAGGATGGAACATTCAGATGTCTTATCCCGGATTTGACGCAGCGGTAAATGCGGTTCAAGCTGGTCAAGCTGACGCTATCATGGCAGGGATGACAAAGACGAAAGAACGTGAAAAAGTTTTCACCATGTCTGATACTTACTATGATACAAAAGTTGTCATTGCTACTACAAAGGCACACAAGATTAGCAAGTACGACCAATTGTCTGGCAAAACCGTTGGTGTTAAAAACGGAACAGCCGCTCAACGTTTCCTTGAAAGTATTAAGGACAAATACGGCTTTACCATTAAAACATTTGACACTGGTGATTTGATGAACAACAGCTTGACTGCTGGTGCTATCGATGCTATGATGGATGATAAACCTGTTATCGAATATGCCATCAACCAAGGTCAAGACCTCCATATTGAAATGGATGGGGAAGCTGTAGGTAGTTTTGCTTTCGGTGTTAAAAAAGGAAGCAAATACGAGCACCTAGTCACTGAATTTAACCAAGCCTTGGCTGAAATGAAAAAAGATGGTAGTCTTGATAAAATCATCAAGAAATGGACTGCGTCATCATCTTCAGCAGTGCCAACTACAACTACTCTTGCAGGCTTAAAAGCCATTCCTGTTAAAGCTAAATACATCATTGCCAGCGATTCTTCTTTTGCACCTTTTGTTTTCCAAAATTCAAGCAACCAATTTACTGGTATTGATATGGAATTGATTAAGGCAATCGCTAAGGACCAAGGTTTTGAAATTGAAATTACCAACCCTGGTTTTGATGCAGCTATCAGCGCTGTCCAAGCTGGTCAAGCTGATGGTATCATTGCTGGTATGTCTGTCACAGATGCTCGTAAGGCGACTTTTGATTTCTCAGATTCATACTACACTGCTAATACTATCCTCGGCGTCAAAGAATCAAGTACCATTGCTTCTTATGAAGATTTGAAAGGGAAGACGGTCGGTGTTAAAAATGGAACTGCTTCTCAAACCTTCCTAACAGAAAATCAAAGTAAATACGGTTACAAAATCAAAACCTTCGCTGATGGTTCATCCATGTATGACAGTTTAAACACTGGGGCAATCGATGCCGTTATGGATGATGAGCCTGTTCTCAAATATTCTATCAGTCAAGGACAAAAATTGAAAACACCTATCGCTGGAACTCCAATCGGTGAAACAGCCTTTGCCGTTAAAAAAGGAGCAAATCCAGAATTAATTGAAATGTTCAATAACGGACTTGCAAACCTTAAAGCAAACGGAGAATTCCAAAAGATTCTTGACAAATACCTAGCTAGCGAATCTTCATCTACTTCAACAAGCACGGTTGATGAAACAACTATCTGGGGCTTGCTTCAAAACAACTACAAACAACTCCTTAGCGGGCTTGGTATCACTCTTGCTCTAGCTCTTATCTCATTTGCTATTGCCATTGTTATCGGGATTATCTTTGGTATGTTTAGTGTCAGCCCCTACAAATCTCTTCGTGTAATCTCTGAGATTTTCGTTGACGTTATCCGTGGTATTCCATTGATGATTCTTGCAGCCTTTATCTTCTGGGGGATTCCAAACTTCATCGAGTCTATCACAGGCCAACAAAGCCCAATTAACGACTTTGTAGCTGGTACTATCGCCCTCTCACTCAATGCAGCCGCTTATATCGCTGAAATCGTTCGTGGTGGTATTCAGGCCGTTCCAGTTGGCCAAATGGAAGCCAGCCGAAGCTTGGGTATCTCTTATGGAAAAACCATGCGTAAGATTATCTTGCCACAAGCAACTAAATTGATGTTGCCAAACTTTGTTAACCAATTCGTTATCGCTCTTAAAGATACAACTATTGTATCTGCTATCGGTTTGGTTGAACTCTTCCAAACTGGTAAGATTATCATCGCCCGTAACTACCAAAGTTTCAAGATGTATGCAATCCTTGCTATCTTCTATCTTGTAATTATCACACTTTTGACTAGACTAGCGAAACGCTTAGAAAAGAGGATTCGTTAATGGCAAAATTAAAAATTGATGTAAATGATTTACATAAGCAATATGGAAAAAATAAGGTCCTAAAAGGAATTACGACTAAGTTCTATGAAGGAGATGTTGTTTGTATCATCGGTCCTTCAGGTTCTGGTAAGTCGACCTTCCTCCGTAGCCTCAATCTTCTAGAAGAAGTTACGAGCGGTCACATCACTGTGAACGGCTATGACTTAACTGAAAAAACAACCAACGTTGACCACGTCCGTGAAAATATCGGAATGGTGTTCCAACACTTCAACCTCTTCCCACACATGTCTGTATTGGACAACATTACCTTTGCTCCTATTGAGCACAAATTGATGACTAAGGAAGAAGCTGAGAAATTGGGAATGGAATTGCTTGACAAGGTTGGGCTAGCAGATAAAGCTAATGCTAACCCAGATAGCCTATCAGGTGGTCAAAAACAACGTGTGGCTATCGCTCGTGGACTAGCAATGAATCCAGACATCATGCTCTTTGATGAACCAACTTCTGCCCTTGACCCTGAGATGGTCGGAGACGTACTGAACGTTATGAAGGAATTGGCTGAGCAAGGTATGACCATGATTATCGTAACTCATGAGATGGGATTTGCTCGTCAGGTTGCTAACCGCGTTATCTTTACTGCGGATGGTGAATTCCTTGAAGACGGAACACCTGATCAAATCTTTGACAACCCACAACACCCACGTCTGAAAGAGTTCTTGGACAAGGTCTTAAACGTCTAATACTCTTCAAACCGCGTCAACGTCGCCTTGCCGTAGATATGTTACTGACTTCGTCAGTTCTATCTACAACCTCAAAGCACTGCTTTGAGCAACCTGCGGCTAGCTTCCTAGTTTGCTCTTTGATTTTCATTGAGTATAAACGCAAACTGTAAGGATTTCCTTGCAGTTTTTTTCTATCTCGTATTGGATTTTTTGATTTTTAGGAAAATTATGTTAGAATTAAGTTTATGAAATGAGGTTTCCTCATACCTAGCAAGACTAGGAATAAAAATAGAAATTAGGTAGCTAGATGTCATCTAAGGTTATTGTTACAATTTTCGGTGCGAGTGGAGACCTGGCTAAACGCAAGCTCTACCCTTCCCTTTTTAGACTTTATAAATCCGGCAATCTTTCCGAGCACTTTGCAGTTATTGGGAACTGCCCGTCGTCCTTGGAGCAAGGAATATTTTGAATCTGTAGTAGTTGAATCTATCCTTGATTTGGCAGATAGTACCGAACAGGCTCAGGAGTTCGCTAGCCACTTCTACTATCAAAGCCATGATGTCAATGATACAGAACACTACATTGCTCTACGTCAATTGCAGGCTGAACTTAATGACAAGTACCAAGCTGAACACAACAAGCTCTTCTTCTTGTCTATGGCACCTCAGTTCTTTGGAACTATCGCAAAACACCTCAAGTCTGAAAACATTGTTGATGGTAAAGGTTTTGAGCGTTTAATCGTTGAAAAACCATTTGGTACAGATTACGCAAGCGCAAGCAAGTTGAATGACGAGCTCCTAGCAACATTTGACGAAGAACAAATTTTCCGTATTGACCATTATCTTGGTAAGGAAATGATCCAAAGCATCTTTGCAGTTCGCTTTGCAAACCTGATTTTTGAAAACGTTTGGAACAAAGACTTTATCGACAATGTTCAAATTACCTTTGCGGAGCGCTTGGGTGTAGAAGAACGTGGTGGCTACTATGATGAATCTGGTGCCCTCCGCGACATGGTACAGAACCATACTTTGCAACTTCTATCCCTCCTTGCCATGGACAAGCCAGCAAGCTTCACAAAAGACGAGATTCGTGCTGAAAAGATTAAGGTCTTTAAAAACCTCTATCATCCAACTGATGAAGAACTTAAAGAACACTTTATCCGTGGTCAATACCGTTCAGGTAAGATTGATGGCATGAAATACATCTCTTATCGTAGCGAGCCAAATGTGAATCCAGAATCTACAACTGAAACCTTTGCATCTGGTGCCTTCTTTGTAGACAGTGAGCGCTTCCGTGGTGTTCCTTTCTTCTTCCGTACTGGTAAACGTCTGACTGAAAAAGGAACTCATGTCAACATCGTCTTTAAACAAATGGACTCTATCTTTGGAGAACCACTTGCTCCAAACATTTTGACCATCTATATCCAACCAACAGAAGGCTTCTCTCTTAGCCTAAATGGGAAGCAAGTAGGAGAAGAATTCAACTTAGCTCCTAACTCACTTGATTATCGTACAGATGCAACCGCAACTGGTGCTTCTCCAGAACCATACGAGAAATTGATTTATGACGTCTTAAACAATAACTCAACTAACTTTAGCCACTGGGATGAGGTTGGTGCATCATGGAAATTGATTGACCGTATCGAAGAGCTCTGGACTGAAAATGGTGCCCCTCTTCATGACTATAAAGCTGGAAGCATGGGACCTCAAGCTAGCTTTGACTTACTTGAAAAATTTGGTGCCAAATGGACTTGGCAACCAGATATCGCCTATCGTCAAGATGGTCGTTTAGAATAAACAAAAATCCTGCAAGTTTGTAGCTTGCAGGATTTTTACTTCTAATTAGATTAAGCCTTCCAAGAGACCCTTCATAAAGTTTTCTGAGTTAAATTCTCCAATATCATCGATTTTTTCACCAAAACCAATCAATTTTACAGGAATATTGAGTTCTTCACGGATGGCTAGAACAACACCACCTCGAGCAGTTCCATCAATCTTAGTCAAGACAATTCCTGTCAAAGGGGTAATTTTTGAAAATTCTTTGGCCTGTACCAGGGCATTTGACCTGTTGATGCATCCAGAGCCAAGAAGGTTTCATGGGGTGCCTCTGGCACAACACGTTTAATGATACGACCAATCTTCTCCAACTCAGCCATGAGGTTGTCCTTATTTTGCAGACGACCAGCAGTATCAATCATGAGAATATCGATACCCTCAGCTACAGCACGTTCCATGCCATCAAAGACTACACTAGCTGGGTCAGCTTTTTCAGCTCCAGTCACTACTGGAACATCTACACGTCGACCCCATTCAGCAAGCTGGGCTACTGCTCCTGCACGGAAAGTATCTGCCGCAACTAGCATAACCTTCTTACCTGCTTGTTTGTAGCGGTGAGCTAGTTTCCCGATAGAAGTTGTTTTCCCAACACCATTCACACCGACGAAGAGCATGACTGTCAATCCATCTTGGAAGTGGATGCTTTCATCGTAGTTACCATCCTTTTCATAAAGCTCAACCAATTTCTCAATGATGACACGGCGAAGTGCGTCTGGTTTCTTGGCGTTTTCAAGCTTGGCTTCGTAACGTAACTCCTCTGTTAAGTTAGAAGCTACTTGGACACCAACGTCACTCATGATTAGCAGTTCTTCCAGTTCCTCGAAAAATTCTTCGTCAACAGAGCGGAAATTAGCAAAGAAGGCGTTCAAGCGGGCACCAAAACCTGTGCGAGTTTTCTTAAGACTACGGTCATATTTTTCCTGAACAGTTTCTTCTACTTGAGGTCTTTCTGCTTCAAGAATTTCAGAATTATTTTCTTCTACAGTCTCTGAGAGCTCAGGATTCTCTTCCTCTGAGACTTCTTCTTGAGGAACCTCTACAACTGGCTCCGAACCCTGACTTTCTTCAACTGTGTCTTGATTTTCCTCTTCTTGGAACACAGCTTGTTCAACAATTTCAACCTCTGCTTCTTCTTGAGAAACTTCCTCAGCTTCTGCAAGAGAAGGCTCATTATCTTCAGACAAATCAAGATTTTCCAGAGCTTCTTTTACAACTTCTTCGATTTTAGGTTCTTCTTTTTTTCCGAATAGACGGTCAAATAATCCCATATCTTAGTTCTCCTTTAGCACATATTCTTCGATAGCCCAGGCGACAGCCTCTTCATCGTTGGTCATTGGCGTCACTACATTTGCGACTGCCTTGACTTCAGGAACAGCGTTTTTCATGGCAACACCGAGCCCTGCCCATTCAATCATAGAGAGGTCATTGGCCTCGTCACCACAAGCCATGACTTGGCTTTGGTCGATTCCAAGATGGCTGATTAGTTTTGCCAAACCTGTTGCTTTATGAACATTTTTTGGTGACCACTCTAGCAACATTTCACGTGATTTAAAGATTTCATATTGGTCAAACAATTCTGGAGAAATCTTCTGAATAGCTGCATCCAAGGGTTCTTGAGCAAAGGCAGTCACGCACTTATTGTAGGTCATCTGACTAGATAAGTCTTCAAATCCACTGGAACAAAGGTCAATGCTGGATTGAATTTGGCATAAAGACTTTCTTGGTCCGATTGGATTTGATAAACAGTTCCTTCTGAAATAGCGTCAAGAGGAAGTGATAATTTCTCTGTTTCTTCATACAAGCGTGCCACATCGTCGTATGAAAAGACTGTTTTATCAAGGATTTCTCCTGTATTTTTCTGAACCAAACCACCATTAAAAGTAATGGTATACTCATCTTCCTGACCGTCAGTCCCTAGCTCATGGAGAAAGAAATCCATAGCTTTTAAGGGACGACCAGTTGTCAATACGATCTTGATACCACGCTCACGCGCAGCTTTCAGGGTTGCCTTGGTTCGATCCGTCAGCCTTTTATCAGTAGTCAGCAAGGTCCCATCCAAGTCCAATGCAATCAATTTTATATCTGCCATTATAAGCCCTCCATATAAGCTATAACCGACTGGTCCTTATGGTGACCAATCACAGTTTCTGCTAATTCTAAAATCTCTGGTCGTGCATTTTCAGGAGCCACAGGATGTCCCACAACCTGCATCATATGCAAGTCATTTAGATTGTCTCCAAAAGCCATAACCTGATCCATCGTGATACCAAGTTTTTTAGCTAATTCAACAATGGCCACACCCTTATCGACATAGTCCAGAACAATATCAATGGATTCAAAGCCAGTTGTCATAGCCTTAACACCAGGAACATGTTCATTAACCCAAGCTTCTCCAGCTTCCAGCGTTTCTTCTGTGAAATTGGTTGTAAATTTGAAAATGTCATCTGTGATATCTTCCAGACTCGCTACTTTTTGGATATTTTCATTATAGTGCTGACTCACTTTCAAATAGGTCTCATCAACCGTATCTAGCACATAAGAACCCTTCTTACCCGTCAAGAGCAGTTTATTGACATCTACATAGGGTGAAGTTTTCAGCTTTTCAAAAGTCGCCAGATAAAAGTCACGAGACATGGTCGCTTCATACAAGTCTTGACCTTGATACTCTACCAAACTGCCATTTTCTGCGATGAAAATAATGTCATCACGAACATCAGCAAATAATTTTTCCAGAGATAGAAATCCGCGCCCTGAAGCCACTGCAAAGTAAATCCCTTTTTCCTTGTAGGAAGCCAAAAGAGACTTGAGTCGGTCCATATCAAAGCTTCCATTCTCATCTAGGAAGGTTCCGTCCATATCCGTTGCTACTAGTTTAATTGTCATCCTTCAATACTTTCTAAATCTTTTAACTTCACCGAAACAATTTTTTTGAGACACCTGACTCTTGCATGGTCACTCCATAGATGGAATCAGCCGCTGCCATGGTTCCCTTACGGTGGGTTACGACAATAAACTGGCTGTCCTTGTCAAAGCGGTTGAGGTAATCTCCAAAGCGTTTAACATTGGCTTCGTCCAGCGCAGCTTCTACCTCATCCAAGATGACAAATGGGATAGTCTTAACTCGAATGATAGAGAAAAGCAAAGCAAGAGCTGATAAGGCTTTTTTTCACCACCACTCATGAGGTTAAGCGACTGGATTTTCTTACCTGGAGGTTGAACAGAAATCTCAACCCCAGCTGTCAGCAAGTCTCCCTCAGTCAATATCAAGTCTGCCTGACCTCCGCCAAACATCTGTTTGAAGGTCACTTTAAAGGACTCACGAATAGCTTCAAAGGTGGTTTTAAAGCGTTCCTTGACCTCATCATTCATCTCTGTAATGGTCTCAAGGAGCAGGTTTTTTTCGCTGACAAAATGTCATCTCGCTGGCTATTTAGGAAATCCAGACGGCTGTGAACTTCTTCGTACTGTTCAATAGCTTCCAAGTTGACAGGCCCCAGTGAGCGAATAGCCTTCTCTAAATCCTTAACCTCTTGCTCTGCCAGATTGAGGTTTTCAAGTTCATGTGTCTTTTCTAGTGCTTCAGTATAGCTAATCTGATACTGGTCTGTTAATTGACTTTGTAGATGGCGCAAGCGCTCGCTGACCTTTTCTTTCTTGGCTTCAGCACGAGTTTGCTTGCGAATCCACTCTTCATTCTGCTGGCGAGCCTGATCCAAATGACTAGCAATATCATCCAGCTGACCTTCTATATCATCCAATTCAAACTGCTTGCGAATCAAACCTTGTTGGAGGCTTGTTTTCTGAGTTTTGGCTTCTTCAGCCTGTTGACTGAGCAATTCTGTATCAACCTTCTCAAGATTATCAACCTTTTCTTGGAGAAGGCGCTGAATTTCCTCTTGTTCAATATCCAGATTATCTAATTCCTTGCCTAGACGGTCAATGTCAGCCACTTCATATCGTTTTTGCCCTTGCAGTTCTGTCTTAAGCAGGCGAGCTTGCGCTACCTCTTCCTGCAAATTTTGATAGCGTTCTTGGATGGCATTTTTGTTAGACTTAATCTCTTCAATCTCAGCTTCCAGATTTTGCTTATCACTGGCAATAGTAGCAAGACGCTCTTGGCATTTTTCCTTATCTGCTTGCCAATCTCCATCAGAAAGACGATTTAATTCCTCTTCTTGAAGTTTCCAAAGAGTTTCTAGCTCTTCAACTTGCTGACTAGTCTGCTGATAAGCAAGGGACAAGCCCTGCTCCTGAATACGAGCCTGCTCCCCCTGAGATTTGATGGCTTCTAATCTTTCTGTCAATCTAGCCATCTCATCTTGCAAGGTCTTCAAACTCGCCTCTTCTGAACGCAAGTTTGATTCTTCTTCAGCAATTTCTTTTTGCAATTGTTCCAGTTCTGGCTTGATGAAAATGCTGTTATTCTGGCGATTGGCTCCACCTGCGTAAGAACCACCTGTGCGCAACTCTGTGCCATCCAAAGTCACCATACGAACCTGATAACGAACTTGACGAGCTGCTGCACGCGCGTGTTCTACGGTGTCAAAGATAGCTGTCGTAGCTAGTAAATTCTTGAAATAGCTTCCAGTCTAGTATCGAATGTCACCAACTCATCTGCCATGCCAAGGAAGCCTGGACTTGAAGCGATAGCATCTTGATTCTGACTAGAAATCGTACGCGCTTTGATCGTGGTCAACGGAAGGAAGGTCGCACGACCATATCTGTTTCGTTTGAGGAAATCAATGGCCTTAGTCGCCGCGTTCTCATCTTCTACGATGATATGCTGACTGCTGGCTCCAAGCGCAATCTCTAGGGCTGTTTGATAATGCACATCAAAAGTCAAATGCTCACTGACTGCCCCAATAATTCCACCAAGGCGGTCTTTTTCTTGGAGGACACTCTTGACACCTGCATAAAAGTTACTATGATTTTTCAGGATATTTTTCCAAACTCTGAGCTCTCGCCTGCTTGTTTTTTTGAGATTATCCAGACGGTCAAAGAGTTGACTTTGTTGGGTTTGATAGGAAGTTTTCTGTTCCTCTTGCTCCTTGGCACAGACCTGGTAATCTGCCAATAATTTCTGAACTTGCTCCTTGGCTGTTTCAAGCTCAGCCTTTTGCTGACTTGCCTTCTCTTTAGCTGTAGCCAGCTGTTCTTTCAGCTTTTCTAGTTGATCTGCTTGTTTTTGAGAAAGATGACGACTATTTTCCAACTCGTTTTCGATGCGGGTCAGTTGGTTTGAGACATCGGCTTCTTCCTGTAAAAGCGCCACAAAGCGTTCACGTAAGAGCTCAATCATCTGATCAGGATCATCTGAAAAAGCTAGCAATTCAGCCTCTAAACGATTGAGTTTTTGATTATTTTGGACTAGATTTTCCTCTAACAGAGTTAAAGAGCTTTCTTTATCAGATTTTTCTTTGCTGAGTGAATTTCTCTTATCCTCCAAAGCAGCCAAACGGGCTTGTGCTTCCTGTTGATTGAGGGCTACTTGCTCATATTCTAATTTCGATAAGGCTAATTTTCTCTCTAAATCACTAATCAGACTGGTCAAATCCATCAAACTGCCTTGGTCTTTGGCCATTTCAGCCTGTAAATCTTGGCGTTGCTTTTTAAGAGTTTGATTTTCTTCTTCTAATTTTTCACGCTTCTGGTAGTAGCTCGTCAAGAGTTCCTGAACCTGAGCCAACTCTTCTTCTGTCAACTCTAATTCAGCCTTATTTTCCTTGATTTGAGCAACCAGCACGTCTAAATAAATAGCCTTGCGTTGACCTTCCAAGTCTAAAAACTTACGGGCATTCTCAGCTTGCTTCTCAAGAGGTTTAATTTGATTATCCAATTCGTAGATAATGTCTTCAAGTCGGTCTAAATTATCCTGAGTTTGTTGTAGTTTACTCTCAGTCTCTTTTCTGCGAGTCTTGTATTTCAAAACTCCAGCAGCCTCTTCGAAAATAGCTCGGCGTTCCTCAGGCTTGGAGTTGAAAATCTCCTCAACCTTCCCTTGGGAAATGATAGAGAAGGAATCTCGTCCCAAACCTGTATCCAAGAAAAGATCATGAATATCACGCAGACGAACTTTCTTGCCGTCAATCTTGTATTCGCTATCTCCACTACGATAGATATGGCGTTCTACCCTGATTTCTTGACCTGCGTCCTTGATAAATCCGTCATGATTATCCAGAGTCACAACTACAGAAGCATAATTGAGCGGTTTGCGACTTTCAGTTCCAGCAAAAATGACATCGGGCATCTTGCCCCCACGGAGACTCTTAACACTTGACTCCCCCAAGGCCCAACGCAGACTTTCTGTAATATTTGACTTTCCAGATCCATTGGGTCCAACGATTGCCGTCACACCTTGGTCAAATACGACCTTGGTCTTATCAGCAAAAGACTTGAATCCCTGAATTTCGATTTCCTTTAAATACATGAATCGAGCCCTTTCTCAACGGCATTTTTGGCAGCTTCCTGCTCTGCTAATTTCTTAGAACGACCTTGACCTTGACCAATGCTCTTACCTTCAACAAGAACTTCTACATCAAAAACCTTATCGTGGGCAGGCCCTGTTTCAGAAATCACCTGATAACGAATAGCCACATCCCCATTGACCTGAAGTAACTCTTGGAGATGGGTTTTTGTAGTCTGTAATCATCTCAAACTCGCCTGCTTCAACCTTAGGAATCATGACTTGATAGATAAATTTCTTGACCTTGGCCACATCCTTATCCAAAAAGGAGGGCACCAAGAAAAAGCTTCAAAAAGCATCGCCAAGAATGGTGTCACGATTGCGACCACCAGATTTTTCTCTCCCCCTTACCAAGCTTAATAAACTGGTCAAACTGGCAATCACGCGCAAAGCCAGCCAAACTCTCCTCGCGGACAATCATGGCACGGAGTTTAGACAAGTCACCCTCAGGTTTTTTAGGATATTTTTTATACAGATATTCTGAAATCAATAACTGTAGAACAGCGTCTCCTAAAAATTCCAAGCGTTCATTGTGTGAAATTTTTAAGAGGCGGTGCTCATTGGCATAACTCGTATGAGTAAAGGCAGTTTCCAGTAAATTTTTGTCTGCAAATTCGATTGCAAAATGATTCTTTAGTACAGTTTGTAATTCTTTCATACCAACCTCTTTCTAACTGACAACAGTCCTTTTTATTATATCAAAAAAAGCCCCCTGAGTCACTTTAAAACGGGACAGGAGGGGATTTGGAAATTCTATAGAATATGATTTTCAATTTTATACTTCTTCAAACCACATCAGCTTCGCCTTGGATTATATATGTGACTGACTTTGTCAGTCTTATCTACAACCTCAAAGCAGTGCTTTGAGCAGCCTACGGCTAGCTTCCTAGTTTGCTCTTTGATTTTCATTGAGTATTAGGGGCAAATTTGAGGCAGGATAAATAAAAAGCCCTATTAAAGGCTTTTTAGGATGTTTACATCCACCCTGAGGGAATCGAACCCCCATCTCAAGAACCGGAATCTTACGTGATATCCATTACACTAAGGGTGGAAACTTGTTTTATTATAACAAAAATTTGCTCTAATAACAAGTTTTTTTCTAGTGAGATAGGCCGTCTTAGTGGGAAGCATCCCCATTCCAAATAGAGTTTTTCACGATAACATAATCAACGTGTTTAAGGTCAGCAACCTGACGTCCACCTGCGTATGAAATAGCACTTTGAAGGTCCTGTTCCATCTCAGTCAAAGTGTCTTGCAAATGACCTTTTGCAGGAAGCAAGATACGTTTGCCTTCGACGTTTTTATAAGCACCTTTTTGATATTGTGAAGCTGAACCATAGTATTCTTTGAACTGTTCACCATCGACTTCAATCGTTTTCCCTGGACTTTCGATATGTCCTGCAAAGAGGGAACCAATCATGACCATGCTAGCACCGAAGCGGATAGACTTGGCAATATCTCCGTGAGTACGAATTCCTCCATCAGCGATAATCGGTTTACGTGCAGCCTTGGCACACCAGCGTAGAGCAGCCAACTGCCAACCACCTGTACCAAAACCAGTCTTGACCTTGGTGATACAAACCTTACCAGGACCGATTCCAACCTTAGTAGCATCCGCACCAGCATTTTCCAATTCACGCACAGCTTCTGGTGTTCCCACATTTCCAGCAATTACAAAGGTATCTGGCAATTCTTTCTTGATGTGTTGAATCATAGAAATCACGCTATCCGCATGACCATGGGCAATGTCAATCGTAATGTACTCAGGAGCATCAGCTTTGAGCTGGCTAACAAAATCATACTCATAGTCCTTAACACCAACAGAGATAGAAGCAATGAACCCTTGCTCATGCATACGCTTAATAAAAGGAATGCGTCCTGCCTCATCAAAAACGATGCATAATGTAGAAGTAACCTCCTTTAGCCAGTTGCTCTGCTACATTTTTCATCCAAAAATCGTCTGCATATTAGCTGGCACAACAGGTAGTTTAAAGGTGTGATTTCCTAGAGTGACACTTGTATCCGCTTCTGCACGACTTTTAATCACACATTTATTTGGAATCAATTGAATATCTTCATAATCAAAAATTGGAAATTCATTTAACATATCGATGTCTCGTTTCTTTTATAATGACCTACCTATGCTCTCGCATCACTACGCCTTTTCCGACGTTTCCTTAATTCATTATAAACTAAAGTACAGTTTTTGTCAAATAATTTTATAAATTGAAATATATTGTTCGGATTTCACTTGTATCAAAAACAAAAGAAAGAGGAGAGATTATTTTCTCCCCACTTCTTTAGTAATATTTCTTTTAAAAATTTCTTCGGAGTTTTCCATCATTTCACAAAATTCACGATAGGATGAAGAGTTCTGAGGAATTTGGATAGACCATTTCTTCAACAAAGCTCCATAACCTGCTAGTTTTCCTATCTCATTATCAACAACCTTGTCCTTGCTCGGAAAAACAAGACCAGCCTTCTCAGCTTCTAAAATATAAGAATAGGAAATCAGCTGGAATAAGTCCTCACGGTTGATTCCTTTTTCAGTCAATTCCAGTTTTTTATACTTAGCATCTAATACTATTTTAAGCTCTTCTTGATAAAAATCTGGATATACTTTCCGTTTCCCAACAGAAAATACCGAAATACCACCTAGTTTTTCTTTATTTCGTGGATGGATGAAATCTTTTGGCAATAAAGTATGAACATACTCTTCCCAAAGCCAGGCAACATCAAAAAGAATACCATGGATTTTTTGATCTTGATACCCTAAACCGTGCTTTTCTTGGTTTAGAATCATCAGACAAAGTTCTTGTAACTTTCTGTACTCGTGAAAGTATGCATGACGCAAAAGTTTAGATTGATTTCCCCGAATAATCTTAGCACGATCAGCTAGTTTATAAGAGGGCGTTACACGCACGATTTCAGCTACGTTTTCACGACTAGTTGAGAGATTATCTAGTACCCCTTGACCAATGCTTTCTGGTTCTTAATGTATTCAATAGTGTGACGGGCCAACTGCATGAGGGGATTATCATAGGTGAACTCTCTCGTTGTGTAGGCAATATTTCCCGTGAAAGGAAGATTTTTCTTGAGATGATTTCCTACATCAATCACTCCCTTAACATGACTGTCGTTATAAGAAAATCTATGGTATTCCTTATAAAGGCCTTTTCGGAGAGCAGCTTGAAGATACTTGGAAAAGAGATACATCAAAAGTTGATAGAGTCTATCTTCACGCGACAAAGCAACATCTAAACTAGTCAGATTGATATGTAGAACCTTTTGCAATAGATAATGTAAAAAATAGTCATCACTTTCACTCGAAAATCGAGAAGAGATCGTTAATCTTTCCTGACCGTAGCCAAGAAAACCAATCACATTTCCTGTCTTGATTTTCTGATTAACTGTTTCAAAGATTTTTTGGTCCTTTTCTAAGTCAGGAGAATTTTTCAAATCATTTGGAAAAATAAAAATACGTTCATCTTGGGATAGACTTTCCAAGGTTCTATCTAAAAGAAGATTGCTTAGTTTAGGATAGCCTTCAACAAATTCTTCTTTAACAATCTTGTGTTGATTATCGGTTATCCGCATCATCGTTTTCATCGCCTTCATTGTCATCAGCTACTGCCTGATCTTTTTGCTCATTCTTTGTCAGATCAAATGCCTTCTTCAATGTTTCAAGAGTTTCAGCTTCTTCATAAGAACCACGTACATAATCTTCCAAAAGCGGTTTAAGATAATCAGACCAAAGTGATTCATAGTCAAATCTACATCCTTTAACTTAAGGAAATAACTTGGTCCGATATGATAATGACTGTTTAACTCCTGAACATTTTCGATAGCAGCATTTAAGTTTCTTAAACGTTTTTTCGCTTCTTTTGCTTCATCACCGAGAACATCGTCTAGCATACCAACTTGACTCTCGGCAGTAACTTCAACAAAACGGAAGCGACGACGCATAGCAAAATCAAAGGTATCTACTGAACGGTCAATATCATTCATAGTTCCGATAATATAGACATTTTCAGGGATATAAAATTTCTCATCAGTCTCATGTAAATTAGCATACTGAGTAGAAACACATCCCTTTTCACCACGATAGCCAGGGTCAATAGAGAAAAAGAGTTCACCAAAAATCTTAGAAATCTCACCTCGATTGATCTCATCAATGATGAAGACGAAATTATCTTGACCTCCGGTTTTCTTAGCGTCTCTAGCTTTCTGACAAAACTTCTTAAAAATGCCATCTTGGAGCTTAAACTCAATAGCTCCATCCCCATTTGATACCGGTCTCAACCCCTCTACAAAATCCGTATAGTCATAAGATGGATGAAACTGTACAAAGCCTATTTGATCTTTATTACCATTTGTTAACTCCATAGCAATTTCTTTAGCAAGGTAAGTCTTTCCCGTACCTGGCGCACCGTGTAGGATAAGGTTTGGAGACTTTAATAGAGATTGAGTTAATTGATGACGAAAATTGTTTGATGAATCCATTGTACTATTTTCTTCCTTACCTTCCATAAAAAGCTTAGAATACTCAAAAAGCATAGTTCCTAATTTCGATGGCTCCAACTCAGGATAAGTTTTGGACACCAGCCCAATTATTTTATGATTTTGCAGATAAGGTCCACCTTGATTTGTCTGAGAAACAAAGTGGTTCCAAAATTCTTTCTGACTATTAATATTTACACCAAAGAAAGGATCTCCCTCAGAATAGATACAAAGTAATTTTGTCACCATAGCAGAACGACCAATAAATTCATTTGTTGATCTTTTCATATCAAAAATAGGATTTTCAAAGTTAAAACGAATACCTTCTTTGATAATTTCATACAAATCTGATTTTAATTTTGAAAATCGCTGATCCAACTCTGAAATCTCATTATTAGCTTGATCTTTATATTTGTTTGTTTTTTTATTCCAATAAATACCAAATTTTGAAGCTGAGCCACCAGAAATTCCAAGAAATAGATTTTTGTATTTTCCTTTCTCAAGAGCGTAGCACAAAGACTTATTTTGCTGTCCCTTTCCTATTACATATTCATCGATTGACATTGTTAAAATCCTATCCAAAGGCCATTCCTGGAGAAACTCTTCTTTTAATTTATCATTAAACTTTTCACCAGCAGTTGCCTTATTTAATAACTCTTCTTTATTTTGACTACACCATTTATAAAAATCTTCTAAACTAACTTTTCTTTTATTCATCAATCTAACCCCTTTTACTAATGATGTTTAAATATTAGCATTACTTATTAACATATATTTTATAAATAGAATATCATATCCTATAGAAAAAGAAAAGAATTTCTATAAAAAAGCCTAGTATTATGAGCTGTAATGTCTCTTAACACTAGACTTCTTTTTTATCTTAATAATACTCGCCCTGACGGTAGTCCCATGAGTTAAAGGTATCTGACAGGTGCATCATGATTTTATCAATGTCAAGTCCTTTGCGGATTACAACTGGAGCTGGTGAAGTTGAACGTGCTCCTCCTTGTTCTGGGATGAGTTTGCCGTCCTTATCGACCATAGACACCATCACGCCTTGCTCGTAGCGAGTTTCAATCGTTTTGTCAGGCTGGATAGATGCCACATAGTCGTCTGCCTCGATAACAAGGTCAACTGCCCCTTCGATACGTTCTCCGATACCTTCTACCTTACCACGGTTTCCTTTTCCAGATGGGTTTGCAGATGAAGCGTAAACCATTTTGCCTTCTTCCCAAAGTTTGGCAGCCAATTGTTCACCAGCTTTCCCAAATTTGATAACAAAACAGCTAGTACCACGCACGTCAGTCATAAGTTCTTCACGGCCATCACCGTATGCTTTGAGTTTTTCAAAGGCTTCTGGTTTCCATGGAAGGATACAGCCAAGGAGAATATCTTCATCCCAATGTTTTTGGTAAAAGGCTTCAATTTCTGGGTTGAGTTGTGCTAAAGCACGAAGCTCATCCATGCTACCACAAAGTACAACACCTGGTTTGTTACGGTTACGCTCCTTAGCTTCAAATTTGCGTTCAAGACCAGCCTTATCGCTAGTCATGATAATGTAGCCAACTTTTGTAGGGCAAACGATACATCCGCCCTCACCTTTTAAAATGTCATAGCCTTCTTGTGAAAGTGTTCCGTTCCATTGAATGTGTTTTGTCATAGTTCTGTTTCCTTTTCTATTTTTCTAATCCTGCCAGTAGGCTGGTCGTTGTTTTTCATAAGCAGCAATCAAATCTTCATACTGCAAAGTAATACCGATATCATCCAAACCATTTAAGAGCTTGTGTTTCCATTCGCTATCGATTTCGAAAGTGAATTCTCCAACTGGTGAGATAATTTTCTGTTGTTCCAAGTCTACAGTTACCTGGTCGGTCGGTTTGAGTTGGGCTAGCTTTTCTCTAACCTCCCTAGGCTGAACAATAGGTAACATGCCATTATTGAGTTCATTATTGTAATGAATGTCCCCAAAAGATCCTGCAATCACGACTTTAAAACCATAGTCCGCTAGAGCCCAAGCCGCGTGTTCCCTCGAAGAACCTGCCCCAAAGTTATCCCCTGAGATGAGAATACTAGCCTTGCGGTATTCAGGTCGGTTAAAGACAAAGTCTGGATTCTCAGTATACTTGTCATCCAGATAACGCCAAGCATACATGAGGTACTTACCAAAAGCCTTTTTTATCAATTAACTTGAGAAACTGCTTGGGAAGGATTTGATCTGTGTCGATGTTATCATTCATGAGAGGAACGGTCGTTCCCGTATAAACTGTAAATTTCTCCATATCCTCTCCTTACTGGGCTTCTGGCATTTGCCGAACATCTACGAAACGCCCTGCGATAGCTGCTGCTGCTGCCATGGCTGGACTACAGAGATGGGTCTTAGCACCAAAGCCTTGTCTGTCTTCAAAGTTACGGTTGCTGGTTGAGGCGCAGTGAACACCATCAGGGACCTTGTCAGGATTCATCCCTAGGCACATGGAGCAACCCGGGTCTCTCCACTCAAATCCAGCATCTAGAAAGACCTTGTCCAAGCCCAACTTCTCAGCAGCTCGTTTCACAGGACGAGAGCCTGGGACTACGATAGCCGTTAAGTTGGGAGCAATTTTCTTCCCTTTGACAAATCGCGCAGCCAGTTGCAAATCGCTGAGACGAGCATTGGTACAAGAGCCGATAAAGATATAGCCTAGTTCAATATCCGCTGGCTTTTGACCTGGTGCCAAGTCCATGTAATTGTAAGCTCGCTCATCATTCATATCCTTAATTTCTGGGAAGCTACTGTCAAAGTCAACACCCATAGCAGGATTGGTTCCCCAGGTCACCATGGGAGCCAATCCTGAGACATCCATCTGGATAACCTTATCATAAACGGCATCCTCATCACTGACAAGGGTCTTCCAATCCGCCACAGCCTCTTCAAAGTCCTCTGGAACACATTCTCGTCCCTTGAGATAATCATAGGTGGTTTGGTCCGGATTCATGATTCCCATCTTAGAACCAAACTCGATGGACATATTGCAGATGGTCATTCGCTCTTCCATGTTCAGTGCATCAATAGCCTGACCTCTATATTCCACCACGTAGCCAACACCGCAAGCAACGCCGTACTTGGCAATCAAGGCGAGAATGTAATCCTTGGAATAGACTCCCTTTTGAGGAACACCAGTGAATTCTACCAGCATTTTCTTGGGTTTGACCTGCCAGAGTGTCTGGGTAGCGAAGACATGCTCGACTTCACTGGTCCCAATTCCAAAAGCGATTGCTCCGAAAGCCCCGTGAGTTGCTGTATGACTGTCTCCACAAACAATGAATTTTCCTGGTTGAGTTCTTCCTGTTTCTGGACCTACCATGTGCACGATTCCCTGCTTTTCAGAACCGTGGGCCGCATGTTCAATCCCAAACTCCTCAACATTTTCAGCCAGCTTATCAATTTGAGCCTTGGAAATGACATCTCGAATATCGTAGATATTGACCGTCGGGACATTGTGGTCAAAGGTTCCAAATGTCAAGTCTGGTCGTCTCAATCTTCGTCCTGTGTCTCGCAAACCTTGAAAGGCTTGAGGGCTGGTCACTTCATGAATATAGTGCTGGTCCACATACATGAGTTGAGGCTGCCCCTCTTCTCCTGTTATGACATGACGATCCCATAATTTATCAAAAATTGATTTTCCTGCCATCCATTACCTCCAAATAAAATATAAGGCTACTAGTGTGGTCAACATCCCAAGAAACCAAACCATTTTAAAATACCATTTTCGAGTCTTGTGATGAAAGATGATTCCTGCTAACCAGGCTCCAAAACCACCACAAGCAAAGGCTAAAATGAGTAAGATTTTCTCTGGGATGCGCCAAGCTCTTCTCCTTGCCTTGGATTTATCAATGCCATAAATCAAGAAAATCATGACATTCCAAATCAAGAGGGCAAGATTAATTTTTTCGTCTAACTTCATAACCTTGCAATAATCGCTTCTGTCATTTCCTTGGTCGAAGCCTGACCTCCTATATCTCTCGTTAAAATTCCTGCTGCCAAACTGGCTTCTACTGCACGCTCGATACGCTCTGCATCCTCATAACGTCCAAAACTGTCTCTCAGCATCATGGCCACTGATAAAATCATCGAGATAGGATTGGCAATTCCTTGACCAGCAATATCAGGTGCTGAACCGTGAATAGGTTCATAGAGACTTGGTCCATTTTCAGAATGACTGGCTGATGGCATGACGCCAAGTGTACCAGATAGAACGCTTGATTCATCCGAGAGAATATCTCCGAAAAGATTTTCTGTCACGATGACATCAAACTTAGCAGGGTTGGTAATCATGAGCATGGCAGCTGAGTCCACTAACTGGTGTTCCAAGGTCACATCTGGGAAATCCTGTGCGACCTCCTCAGCTACTCTTCGCCAGAGTTTTGAGGTCGCTAGAACGTTTTTGCTTATCAATGCTAGTAACAATTTTTTTCTCCGACTTCTTGCGATTTCAAATGCCTTACGAATAATCCGCTCTATTTCTTCATAGCTATAGTCGTTAATATCACGCGCTTTGCGCTCTTCAAGGATATGATCCCCAAAGTAAATCCCGCCTGTCAACTCCCGCACCACGACAAAGTCTACACCAGCAATTCGTTCTGGTTTAAGTGGTGACAAATGTTTAAGACTGTCAAAGATTTTTACAGGGCGAATATTAGCGTAAAGATTGAGTTCCTTACGGAGAGCTAGCAAGCCTTGTTCAGGCCGAACCGTTGCTCCATCATACTGAGGACTACCGATAGCCGCTAGAAGAATGGCATCTGCTTCTCTACATGCCTTGAGTGTTTCATCAGGTAAGGGATGCCCTGCTACATCAATACCTGCACCTCCAAAAGGTCGTTTATCAATCTCATAGTCAAAACCTGTTTTTTCAGCTAGAGCTTCCAGAACCTCTAAACCAGCCTCCATGATTTCTGGGCCAATTCCGTCCCCTGCTAGAGCTACTATTTTCTTTGTCATAGCATTCTCCTTTACACACTAGGCATGTCACGATAGGAAACACTGCGTCCCATCTCACCAGCATTCTCTTTTTGAACAAAGGTATTAGCATTGATATAGGCAATAGCCGAAGCCTTCAACACATCGAAATCAAGCCCTGCTGCGTTAAAGATGGTTTCTGTATCTCTATTTTCAACAGTAACCAAAACCCGAGCTTGGGCATCGATTCCATCCGTCACCGCATCGATAGTGTAGGATACCAAGCGGACGGATTGGTTAAAGAACTTATCGATAGCGTTAAAGATTGCTTCAACGGAACCTTGCCCTGTCGCATTAAATTCAACTTTCTCGCCATCCATATTGACTAGGCTAACAAGCGCTTCAATGTCATTATCCGCATGAGTTTGCAGTTGTAAATCATCAAAGTGGAAGCCTTCTGGATTTTCAACCATGGTTCCAGCTACCAGAGCACGAATATCTGCATCTGTGATTTCTTGTTTCTTATCTGCCAGAGCCTTGAACTTAGCAAAGAGTGGTTTGATATCCTCTTCTGTAAAGTCTAGGGCCAGTTCTCTTAGTTTCTCAACAAAGGCATGGCGACCAGACAATTTACCAAGCGGAAGACTATTACTCTTAACCCCAACCAATTCAGGTGTGATGATTTCATAAGTAAGAGGATTTTTAAGGACTCCGTCTTGGTGAATACCAGATTCGTGAGAAAAGGCATTGCCACCAACGACGGCCTTGTTTTTAGGAACTGGAATACCAGAGAAGCGAGAAACCATTTCTGACGTATTGATAGTCTCATTTAAGACAATACTGGTTTCTGCTTGGTAGTAATCTTGACGAATATTGAGCCCCACTGCAATTTCTTCCAAAGCAGCATTTCCAGCTCTCTCACCAATACCGTTGATAGTCCCTTCAACACGTCCTGCACCATTCTTGACAGCAGCAAGGCTATTAGCCACTGCCATTCCGAGGTCATCGTGACAGTGAGGCGAATAGATAATCTGACGATCCGTCTCGACATTTTCAATCAAGTATTTGAAGATAGCGCCGTACTCTTCTGGAGTGGTAAATCCTACCGTGTCAGGGATATTGATATAAGATGCACCTGCATCAACCGCTGTTTGAACAACTTGCAGGAGGAAATCCAACTCTGTTCTGGTTGCATCCTCAGGAGAGAATTCGACAATCTCAAACTTAGAACGGGCATAGGAAACATGCTCCTTAATAGCTTCTAAAATCTCTTTCTTACTCTTATTGAGCTTATACTTTCGGTGTATCGGACTGATAGCGATAAAGACGTGAACCTGTGGATACTTGGCATCCTTGAGAGCCTCGTAACAAGCATCAATATCAGACTTGACAGAACGTGCTAACCCAGTCACCGCCGTTTTTTTCAAGACCTTGGCGATCTCCTGAACTGCTGTGAATGAATCAGGACTAGCCGCTGGAAAACCAGCTTCGATGGCTGAAATACCCCATTTCTCCAGCTGCCTTGCAATGGCAATTTTTTCCTTTATTGAAAAATTAACACCAGGTGTCTGTTCTCCATCCCGAAGGCTGGTATCTAGAAATTCAACTGTTCTCATAAGATTTCCCCTTTTCCAAATGTGGTTTTAAAAAAACATCTCGCTTAGAAGTCCAAGCGAGATGTTGATTTACTCCCGCTTGGTAAGCCAAACAGGACTAATGCTTTTTGCACTAGCCCGAGTACCTCAACAACAAAGCAAATTGATTAAACTTAGCTGTTTTCATGTTTGACTTTCTCCTTCGTTTGATATCTTGTTTAGTATTTTAGCATAGGCAAAAGCACTTGTCAAGAAAAAATCAAATATTTTCTGAAAATTTCTTCAGTATAGAATATTTAGCTAATTGAAAATCCTTGAAATATTTCATTTTTTAGAGGTTAAGTTCCAACTTTTTTCTATCAATTCCAGTACCATTTCATCTGACAAAGTATCATCAAGGGGCACACTAATCCAGTAGCGTTTGTTCATATGAAAGGCTGGATAAATTCCCTTTTTTGAAAGCAGGTCCGCAACTTGGTCATGCTTGAGGTTGACTGCTTCCACCTGTCCTTCTCTGCCCTTTTCCAACTTATCCCAAAAGATTTTCATCAAAACGGCATACCACTTTTGATTGCCTTCATGTCTTAACACTGCCGTATCAGGAGATTTCTCCCATAGATATTCCAACTGATTACCATACTGTTCCTGAACCTGAGCCATGATACGCTTAGTCTGAGGACAGATAAAATCCTGTACCTCAAAACAAGCCTTCCGAATCTGGTAGAGAATCTCCAGACAAGCCTCACGGACACTTGCAACAAAACTTCCTGTCATACTTTCCATATGAACGTGAGGATAGAGGTCGCCCATTTCCTGATCAAAGACCTGAAAATTCACATTATCAGCAGTGATGGACACAGTCATGACAAAATCACCCTGCAAAATCATGCAGCTATAAGTCCAAACTCCACTACTTTCTACAAAACCATAAGCACGAGCCTTTTCTTGATTAAACTGATAGGATTTAAAAATTTCAAACATAAGTGAAAACTGCTACCCAAAGCTAGCAGTTCCTTTCTATTTTTTAAAAGACAACCTTGGTTCCGTGCAATTGTGTCACGCCCAACTGGTCAATAAAGGTTTGACGGTTGTCCAAGTCAATCCCTCCACCTGGTAGAATTTCAATCTTACCTTTAGCGTGCTCCAAATTCTGTGATAGTGGGCAAAACGTTTTTCTAAGGAGTCACCAGATACACCAGCACGAGTTAGGATACGAGTGACTCCAGCTTGACTAAGCCAGTCAATAGCTTCTAACTGGTCTTCTTCGCTCAATTCATCAAAGGCCATATGAAAGACAATTTCCATTCCTTTTGACGCAGCTATCAACTTCTCAAGATTAGGCTTATCCAACTTCTTATCAGCAGTTAAAGCACCAAATACAACCCCTTGACTTCCAGCCTGAGCAGTCAAACGAATGTCTTCTAGCATAATGGCAATTTCGAGGTCATTATAGACAAAGTCGCCACCACGTGGACGAATCATGGTCATGATGGTCGTATCGTGGTTAGTTGCCAATTCAACTGCTGCCTTGGTCACTCCATAGCTGGGGGTTGTTCCTCCAACTGCAAGATTGTCACAGAGTTCGATTCGACGAGCCCCAGCCTGCATCGCTTTTTCAAGCAAGGTCACATTTTCAGCACAAAATTCGTAAATCATTTGATTCTCCTTGAAGATTACTTTAAATTTATTATATCATATTATTGTGAATATGCTTTCAATTTTATCAAGGGAAACAGATACTATTTTTTATTCTTTGTCTGGAATGACCTTAAAGAGATAATAGGTGATAAAGATGGTCAAGGCTCCTAGACCGATTTTGACTAGTAAAAGAGGGGCAAAATAAATAGAAATTCCCATCAAAATGTAGATAGATACGATAATTTTTTTCTTACGTTCACGCGCAATAGACTTAGTCTCACGAAAATCAGCTACATATGCTTGATAGAGCTTGGTATGATAAAGCCAATCTTCGAAACGCTTGGAACTTCTGGAAAAACAAGCAATAGACAGCAAAAGAAAGGGAGTTGTAGGCAACAAGGGCAAGACAACCCCAACAATAGCCAAGGCCAGCGATAAAAAACCAATAATTAGATAAACAATACGCATAACTTCTCCTAGTTAATACTCTTCGAAAATCTCTTCAAACCGCGTCAACGTCGCCTTGACGTAGGTATGGTTCCTGACTTCGTCGGTCTTATCTGCAACCTCAAAGCAGTGCTTTGAGCAACCTGCGGTTAGTTTCCTAGTTTGCTCTTTGATTTTCATTGAGTATAAAATAATCTTCTTCTAGTTTCGCATACAATGGTGAATTTTGTCAAGCACTTACTCAAAAAGAGCCTGAAATTCACTTTCAGGACTCTCTTCTTATTTAATCTTTTCTTCTTCGTAATCACCCTTGCTACAAACAACCTGCTTGCCACCACCACGGACTTTTTTCTCCACGAGGAAGTTGCCACATTTTGGACAGTCACGACCAACAGGCTTGTCCCAAGAGGTAAATTCACATTCTGGATAGCGATTACAACCATAGAAGAGGCGGTTACGCTTTGTTTTACGCTCAATGATTTGTCCCTGATGACAACTTGGACACTCAACACCGATTTCTTTCACGATTGCTTGGGTATGACGGCAATCTGGGAAATTGCTACAAGCGTAGAACTTACCAAAATCGACCAAGTTTAATAACCATTGGACTGCCACACACTTCACAATCAAATCCAGCTGGTTCATCCTTGATCTGGATTTTTCTCCATTTCTTCTTCAGCCTTAGCAACCTCTTTAGAGAAAGGTTTGTAAAAGGCGTCTATAACACGTTGCCACTGCTCTTTTCCGACTTCGACATCATCCAGCTTGCCTTCCATTTCAGCTGTGAAGGTCACGTTTACGATATCTGGGAAATATTCAACGATGAGTTTATTAACAATTTCTCCCAACTCTGTCGGTTCAAAAACGTTTTGGCTGCAAGGCGAACATAATAACGTTTCTGAATAGTTTCAATGGTTGGTGCGTAAGTTGACGGACGTCCAACCCCATTTTCCTCCAAAGGTCTTGATAAGGGTCGCTTCAGAATAACGAGCAGGCGGTTGAGTAAAATGTTGCTCTGGTTTGCTATTCACCTGCTTAACCACATCTCCAACAGCCATGTCTGGTAACATCTTATTCTTGTCAGAATCATTATAAATGGCAAGATAACCATCAAACTTAACCTGACTACCATTGGCAGCAAATTGAACCCCATTTTGAGACAATTTAACAGCCATAGTATCAAAGACAGCAGCTGTCATCTGGCTCGCTACAAAAACGATTCCATATAAGGGTATAAAGCTTGAGCTGATCCTTGTTCAGATACTTAGCAATACTTTCAGGTGTATTAAAGACACTTGACGGACGAATAGCCTCATGGGCATCCTGAGCACCTGAAGCGTTTTTAACCTTGCTACCATGCTTAGAATACTTGCTACCAAAACGGTCCGTAATGAAACTTGCTGCTTCGTTCTGCGCTACTGGACTGATACGAGTCGAATCGGTACGCATATAGGTAATCAAACCTTGGACACCAGAACCAATATTAATCCCTTCATAAAGCTGTTGGGCAACCATCATGGTCTTTCGAGTACGGAAATTGATTTTATTGGCAGCATCCATCTGCATAGATGAAGTGGTATAGGGTAAAGGAGCATTGCGTTTACGCTCTTTCTTATCCACCTGATCCACTGAAAAGTCTTTACCAGTCAGACGAGACAAGACTTCCTTTACCTCATCATTACTAGTCAGTTTCAGCTTTTTGCCATCCACTCCATAGAAGGATGCCTGAAATTGTTTGGTTCCCTTTTTAAAGATAGAATCAATGGTCCAGTATTCTTCAGGCTGAAAGGCATTGATTTCATTCTCACGATCAATGATTAACTTAAGCGCAATAGACTGAACGCGACCTGCTGACAAGCCCTTCTTGACCTTCTTCCACAAAATAGGCGAAATCGAGTACCCCACCAAGCGGTCTAGGACACGACGAGCCTGTTGAGCATCGACCAAGTCCATATCAATCTTACGAGGTTCTTTAAAAGCATTTTTGACCGCATCCTTGGTGATTTCATTGAAGACCACACGGTTGGCATCATTCTCATCTAAGTTGAGAATATGAGCCAAATGCCAAGAAATCGCTTCTCCTTCACGGTCCGGGTCACTCGCCAGAAAGACTTTATTAGCTTTTTTAGCTTCTTTTTTCAAGTCATTGATGAGAGGACCTTTCCCTCGGATATTGATGTATTGCGGTTCATAATTATTTTCAATATCGACGGACATACTGGATTTCTTCAAATCACGGATATGCCCGACACTGGCTAAAACCTTGTAGTTTCTGCCTAGATATTTTTCAATCGTTTTCGCCTTAGCAGGCGACTCCACGATGACTAGATTTTTTTTAACTGTTGATTTTTTCTTTTTTGTTGCCGTAGCCACAGTATCACACCTTTTCAAAGTAATAAACTTTATAAAGTGTAAACCATTTTGGCATAACTGTCAAGACTTAGCTCCTATATATGGAAGAAAAGTTTGTCTATTAAGCAAAATTTCGTCTTAAAATTCAAATTCTGCAAGCACATCTTGCCCACTTGTGACCAATTTTGCTCCTTCTTGGATCAAATGATGGCAACCATCTGATAATCCATCTAAAATGCTACCAGGAATAGCAAAAACATCGCGCCCTTCTTCCATTGCCCTCTCACAGGTAATGAGACTACCTGAACGCATCTTAGCCTCTGCGACAATCACACCACGGCAAAGTCCAGCAATGATGCGATTACGGGCAGGAAAATGAAATTTCAGAGGTTGTTCGCCAGGTCCGTATTCACTTAGAACCAGATGATCATTTCCGATATAGTCTTGCAAACGTTTATTGGCTTTAGGATAAAACACATCCAGCCCTGTTCCAATCACTGCAATGGTTTTTCCGCCATTCTGAAGAGCTGCCATATGGGCTGCTGTATCAATCCCCTTGGCTAATCCACTGACGATAACCAGTTCATTTTCCAAGCCCTGAATAACTTTTTCAACTGACTTAGCTCCCTGTTTGCTACAAGCACGACTGCCCACGACCGCTACCTTAGGAAATTTCAAGAGGTCAAGATTTCCCTTGTAAAATAAAAGCACAGGCGCATCGTATATTTCACTCAAATCCCAAGGGTAACAGTCATCTAAAATAGAGAAAGATGGAAATTTTTTAAACTCCTTCTCCAAATGCGTATCGTCTATCTGAAAATAACGTTCCATAAAAACGGCTGGATTTCGGCAACCTGATATATCTGCAATATCACCCAACAAAAGCTCCTGATCAACATTTTCACCGTATTCTAGGACTTTCAAAATCTGTTGATTTGTCAAACCTGATTTTTTTAACTTATAGATTTCATAGTTTGTGATTTTCATAAATAACTCCATTTCTTTTTCTACTCATCTATCTATTCGTAAAAAATCAAAAAAACATCCGACTATTTCAGCCAGATGTTGGAATCTTTAATTTTCGTTTTTAAGAATTTCTTCTAATTTATGATAATCTTGAACACTATCTATCTCATAGATGCTATTGCCTTCTAATTCTTCAACATATACATCCAGCTCTTTGATATTATCCTTAACCATATTGTCCCAGTAGAGATCAACAAATTCACCACTTGCATAAGCCTTATCGATAAAGCTGACAATCTTTTCTGCAGTTGGGGCATCCCAGAAAGATACACCACTAAGGATGCGACCTGCCTTACTATCAACAGTTATGTCTTGAACCTTATAGTCATCTCCATAGACCAAGAACCATTCGTTGGTACAATCTTCACGATAGACACTAAAATAAGTCGAACGTGTCAAATCATTGCGGAACATATTTTTAAAGAGATAATTATCGGCATCAATAACATAGCTGTTGGCCAATTCTTCTTTTACGAGATAGAGAGAGTAAAAGTTATTGTAGTCAGCGTATTTATCATTGAAAACGAGACGAAGGTGATGCACCCAAGAAACAACTGCAAACAAGACAGTCCAAACTACATAACTCACGTTCAAGCCTGTAGCCTTGGCTGGTTGCAAGCGATTGATAGCGATATAATAAGCCAAGTAGGAAATCATATCAAAGGCTGCAAAGACAATCATAAGACCTAGCAATTGTCCATTGGCCACTTCTGCAAATGACTGATGAGAGAAGAGCACAATCACAAGATAGGACAAGAATGAAGTCACTTGACGGATTAAGAGGGCTTCGATTTCACTCAATTCACTTTCCATGGCAAAGGAGCTAAGGACACTCTCACTCCCCCATGCAATAGCACAAACTAAAGCACAAAGAATCCCAATGTAGAAAGAATTAACCTGTTCAACCTTATAGGTTTGAGCAATAATCCCTCCAATAATCAAGACAATCCCAAACACAGTATTTTTTGAAATTTTGTGCTTCAAAAAGAAGAAAGCCAATAAAACTGAAATCGCAGGATAGATAGCGGATACCGATGAAGCTAAGGAACTTCCGATATACTTAACCGCATAAAGATTGGCCTGCATTCCGATAGGACCTGCTAGCAAGGCTCCGATGATAACACTCACATTGCGAATATTTAAGAAAATTGAGAGACGAACTTTTCCTTCTTTTACCAAGAGAAAAGCTAGTAAGATAAAGATACTCAAGAAATCGTGAGCAGCGGCCACCACAAAGGGCGACAAATCTGTAAAAATCGAAAAGATATAAGCACTAATCGTTAGACCTAAACCCCAGAAAATACCTGAGAGTAGACCAAAAGAAACTCCATTTTTATTTTTCATCAGAACCTCCATAATATGACAAACCTTTAACAGCTCTTTGGTAACGACTCACACCATAGTCACCAAAATCTGCACCTTGCTCTTCTTTGTAGACTGTCCATAGACTCCAAATAGCATCTTGTAAAATTTTATAAATAGCAATCTTTTCACGAGAGACAGGTGTTTGCTCACTCTCATAGTGAGATAAGAAGGCTTCTTCCTCTTGACGAGTGAATTCAGACTCTAAAAAGAGAGCAGCCAAATCCCACATTGGATCATTCATTGATGAATATTCCCAATCAATCAAATAAAGTCGTCCTTGAGGTGATTCGATAAAGTTTTCAGGCACCAAATCGATATGACAAGATTTTCTGTCAACACCTAAATCAGCCAGTCTTTTCTCTAAGGAGAAGACTGCTTCTCGAACGGCTTCATAGTTGGCATAAGGAATTTTTTCTTCAATCAAAGATTCATATTTTTTGATTTCTTCAAAAGGAGCAAATTCTCCTCTTAATTCCTTGCCAGAAGCATGAATAGTTTGTAATATTGGAGCAATTTTATCAAATTTGGTCTTGATTGACGTTGAATCAAGCGTAATCGCAGATTCGATATACTCATTTACTTTGATACCAGCTTCAATATCAAAAAGATAATTTTTTACATCTAAGTCTAAATCCTTTAGTAGTTCAAGATTGTACTTTTCATCTTGACGATTGATCAGCTTTTCTGTCCCTTTACCAAAGAATTTAACAATGTATTGCTTATTTGTTGTTTTGGCCAAATAGTTTTGATTGGTCATTCCCCCAGTTGTTCAACACTGAGGACTTCCTCTTCTTCACTAAGTAGAGAAGAAATTTTTTCTTTAATGATTTTCTCCACAATTAACCTCCAGCACTTATACTTCCCACTTAAACACGGTTTTAAAGGCTGTGTTTAAATCGGTTGCAAAGACACGGTGAATATCTTTAATTTCTCTTACAGGTTCTTCTAGATAAAGGATATTTTTAAGACGATTGGCAAATTTCTTGACTTCCATCATTTGGATGGCATTTTCAAAATCAATGCGACCAGAACGAGAGGACCCAATTAAGAGCAAGCCTTTTTCTAAGGCATCGCGTGTATTGAGATTGACTTTATACTCACTAACTCCCATCATAAGAATCGTTCCCTGAGGACGAATATAGCGAATCAAATCATTAATGGCTGGTCCAGTACCATCACCACCACAACACTCAAAAGCATGGTCAAAGGCCAAATCTTCAGGAATATTATCAGTGATGTAGCATTCTTTGGCAAATGAAAAGAGTTCCAACTTTTCCCAATGACGACCAATAACCACAATCTCTGCTTCTGGCAAAGTATAGTTGATAATATTGGCAACCACAAATGCTAAACTGCCATCTCCGATAACGGCGATTCGGTCCCGCTTACTATGAGCAAGAGTCAATAAACGATTCATAGCGTGCATGCCAACACTGACAAACTCTGTAATGGCTGCAACCGTATCTTCGATAGCATCATAAGCCACCACACGATCTTTAGGGAGAGAAACAAACTCTCTCATAAAGCCATCAAAACCACTAGACAAGAAATGGGTTCCTGTCATGTAGTTCTCATAGAATTCTTCATCACTCTGCATAGGAGGCTGATTGGGAATCATGACAACTTTTTGACCAACTTCGTAGGTTCCTGTAGGGTCAGAAATAACGGTTCCACATGACTCGTGAATCATTGCCATTGGAAGCTTTTTATTCAAAATCTTGGGATCACGTTTTCCCTGGTAGTAACGCTGATCCGCATGACAGACCGCCATATAATTAGGACGGATGAGGATATGATTCTCTTGGTCAATAGCCTCTTCCTGGTATTTGACATTGATAAACTTAGGGCTTTAGTTAGTTGATAAATTTGATTAATCATTTTACTAGTCTTTCTCAATCATACTTTTTGCAATCTTCAAATCTGTTACGGTTGTAATTTTTAGATTTGAATATTCACCTTTGGCCAAGGCCACATCTTTTCCTTTGATTACAAAGATTTTACATGCATCTGTCAAAATTTCCTTCTCTTCATCAGAAAGAGATCCATAAAGGTCCATGAAGTCCTTGCAACGGAATGTTTGAGGTGTTTGTCCTTGATAGAGGTGAGCACGATTTGGAATATCTGTAATAAATTGACCGTTGGTGCTTTCAACGATAGTATCAACCGCTTCAACTACTGTGTCCACTGCGTCATGATCTTGACAAAGTTTGATATTGTCTTGAATCATGCGAAGTGTAATAAATGGACGAACAGAATCGTGGGTAACAACGATATCCTCTGGCGTAAGCGGACGATAAGCATCGATTGCTTCAATGATTTTCTCAATACTCGTATTACGGTCAGCACCACCTTTTGTAATGATGATACGATCCTTATGAAGAGGTAGATATTTATCTACAAGATCCTCTGCATGGGAAACCCAGTCTCCATGAACACCAACTACAATTTTTTCAATACTTGGTTCCAATACAAATTTTTCAATTGTATGAATCAAAATAGGTCGATCACCTAGTTCTAAAAATTGTTTTGGTAAATTACTAATTCCCATGCGAGTACCAGTTCCACCGGCAAGAATTCCTGCATAAATCATCTTTTTTCTCCTTTGTCTTACTAAAAAACTTATTCTCTCTATTATACCACAATCTAGTCCTATCATGAAAGAAATACCGGCCCTCCCGTTCTAGAATAGGAGGATGGTAACTTCTCAAAGTAACTTCCACTTGCCCAACCAAAGTGGAAATTAGTCTAAAACGGATTTTTATGGTGGAATTAAGTGTGAGACGTTTGAGTTAGAAATGAGGTCCACTATGACAAAACATAAACACCTTACCCTTTCAGATCGTAATGATATTCAATTAGGCTTAGAGCGCGGTGAAACCTTCAAAGTTATCGGACAATCCATTCTAAAAGACCCAACTACTGTTTCCAAAGAAGTCAAACGAAACAGACAAGTCCGAGAGTCTACCTCTAATAACCTTCCCTGCCCTCTACTCGATAAGGCTCCCTTTGTCTGTAATGGGTGCCCTAAAAGAAGACAAAATTGTGGCTATCAGAAAGTCTTCTATCTCGCTAAACAAGCTCAAAAACAATACGAACAAACTCTTGTCGAAGCTCGTGAAGGAACTCCCCTCAATTCCAAGACCTTCTGGGACATGGACAAAGTCATTTCTGATGGGGTTAAAAAGGGACAACACATCTATCATATCCTCAAAACTCATAACCTTGATGTCAGCTCCTCAACTGTCTATCGACATATCCGAAAAGGATACCTATCTATCGCTCCTATTGACCTAGTCAGAGCCGTTAAATTCAAAGAAAGACGGAAAAGTAAGCTACCTTCCATCCCTAAAGAAGCTAAAAAGGACGTTCCTATGAGGATTTCCAAAACTATTTAGCACTGAATCAACTAGACTCTTGGCTGGAAATGGACACCGTTATGGGCAGGATGGGAGGTAAAGTACTACTCACCTTCAATCTCTCTTTCTGTAACTTTATCTTCGCTAGACTTCTGGATAATAAAACTGCCCTTGAGGTTACCAAACACCTTTATAAAATCAAGAACACTCTTCACCAAGCTGACAAAGATTTCTTCCAACTTTTTCCTGTCATCCTGACAGATAATGGTGGAGAGTTTGCCAGGGTCGATGATATCGAAATGGATGTGCGAGGAGAGAGTAAACTCTTCTTTTGTGATCCTAATCGCTCTGACCAGAAAGGGAGAATTGAGAAAAATCACACACTAATTCGTGACATTCTACCTAAAGGAACTTCTTTTGACAATTTAACTCAAGAGGACATCAATCTCGTTTGTTCGCATGTCAACAGTGTCAAACGTGCTGCTTTGAATGGAAAGTCATCCTATGAGCTCTTTGCATTTACCTATGGAGAAGAGATTCCTAAGCTTCTAGGCATTTCTAAAATACCTGCAGAAGACGTCTGTCAGTCTTCAAAATTACTCCAACATAAAATCTAAAAACTAATCTTCAACCCCATTCAAACGTCTCACACTAACTTCCACCATAGCGGAACTTAATCTGAAACGCTTTCAGATGAGGGGATTTTGTGCGCTCTTTTTTTCGATTCATTTTGGCTACAAAAGCGATGAAATCAAGCAGTATTAAAACCAGTGGAACTTACCCTGACACGGAATTCCACTGGTTTTTACGATTTTTATCAGACTAACTTCCACTTGGATTAGCGGTGGAAGTTAGTTTGGGAATTTACCGAATAGGAGGATTAAGGAGTTCTATTATTCAAAGAAACTAGTCCATTTCTAGTAATGACTAGGAATTCTGTAGTCATTACCAATAAATGGCTGTGAAATTTTAGAGTTCTCCAGAATAATATACTTTCCTTAAAGAAAACTTAAAATTAAGCTTTGAGACTTCAAAGTGATTATTTGACTTACTGCCCTTCATTTCTTATTAGCTAACTTTATGATATAATGAAAAACGAGGTAAATTGAATGAAAAGTATAAAATTAAATGCTCTATCTTACATGGGAATTCGTGTCTTGAATATTATTTTTCCCATCTTAACTGGTACCTACGTCGCGCGTCTCTTGGACCGAACTGACTATGGTTACTTCAACTCAGTTGACACTATTTTGTCATTTTTCTTGCCCTTTGCGACATATGGAGTCTATAACTACGGTTTGCGAGCTATCAGTAATGTCAAGGATAACAAAAAAGATCTGAATAGAACCTTCTCTAATCTTTTTTATTTGTGCATAGCTTGTACGATTTTGACCACCGCTGTCTATATCCTTGCCTATCCTCTCTTCTTTACTGATAATCCAATCATCAAAAAAGTCTACCTTGTTATGGGGATTCAACTCATTGCCCAGATTTTTTCAATCGAGTGGGTCAATGAAGCTCTGGAAAATTACAGTTTTCTCTTTTACAAGACTGCCTTCATCCGTATCCTGATGCTGGTATCTATTTTCCTGTTTGTCAAAAATGAACACGATATTGTTGTCTATACACTTGTGATGAGTTTATCGACACTGATTAACTATCTGATTAGTTATTTTTGGATTAAAAGAGACATTAAGCTTGTTAAGATTCACATAAGTGATTTTAACCCCCTCTTTCTCCCTCTTACTGCTATGTTGGTCTTCGCCAATGCCAATATGCTCTTCACATTTTTGGATCGACTCTTCCTCGTTAAAACAGGGATTGATGTCAACGTTAGTTACTATACCATGGCTCAGCGAATTGTAACCGTTATAGCTGGGGTTGTAACAGGAGCTATTGGAGTGAGTATGCCTCGTCTCAGTTACTATCTAGGAAAAGGCGATAAGGAAGCCTATGTCGCACTTGTTAACAGAGGAAGTCGAATCTTTAACTTCTTTATCATTCCACTGAGTTTTGGACTCATGGTTTTAGGACCAAATGCCATCCTACTTTATGGTAGTGAAAAATATATCGGAGGCGGTATCTTAACCTCTCTCTTCGCTTTTCGGACGATTATCCTGGCACTGGATACCATTCTTGGTTCCCAAATTCTCTTTACAAATGGCTATGAAAAACGTATCACAGTCTATACAGTCTTCGCGGGATTACTCAATTTGGGCTTGAATAGTCTCCTCTTTTTCAACCATATCGTGGCTCCTGAATACTACTTACTGACGACCATGCTATCAGAGGCCTCTCTACTTGTTTTCTATATCATTTTCATCCATAGAAAACAACTTATTCACTTGGGACATATCTTTAGCTATACTGTTCGATACTCGCTCTTTTCACTTTCTTTTGTAGGAATTTATTTCCTGATTAATTTCTTGTATCCTGTGGATATGGTCATTAATTTGCCATTTTTGCTTAATACTGGTTTGATTGTCTTGCTATCAGCCATCTCTTATATTGGTCTACTTGTCTTCACCAAAGATAGCATTTTCTATGAATTTTTAAACCATGTCCTAGCCTTAAAAAATAAATTCAAAAAATCTTAGGAGTTTAGAATGAAACAACTTAGCATTGAAGATGCCAAACAAATTGAATTAGAAATTTTGGATTATATTGATACTCTCTGCAAAAAGCACAATATCAACTATATCATTAACTACGGTACTCTGATTGGTGCAGTTCGACATCAAGGATTTATCCCTTGGGACGACGATATTGATTTATCCATGCCTCGAGAAGACTACCAACGATTTATTACCATTTTCCAAAAGGAGAAAAGCAAGTATAAGCTCCTATCCTTAGAAACAGACAAAAACTACTTTAACAACTTTATCAAAATAACCGACAGTACGACTAAAATAATCGATACTCGAAATACAAAAACCTATGATTCTGGTGTCTTTATCGATATTTTCCCTATGGATCGCTTTGATGATCCTAAGGTCATTGATATTTGTTATAAGCTGGAAAGCTTCAAACTTCTGTCTTTCAGCAAACATAAAAATATTGTCTATAAAGATAGCCTTTTAAAAGATTGGATACGAACAGCCTTTTGGTTGCTCCTTCGACCTGTTTCTCCTCGTTATTTTGCAAATAAAATCGAGAAAGAAATTCAAAAATATAGTCGTGATAATGGGCAGTATATGGCTTTTATCCCTTCTAAATCTAAGGAAAAGGAAGTCTTCCCAAGTGGTACCTTTGATAAAACAATCAATCTCCCATTTGAGAATTTAAGCCTTCCAGCACCTGAAAAATTTGATACTATTTTGACACAATTTTATGGAGATTATATGACCCTACCACCAGAAGAAAAACGCTTCTACAGTCATGAATTTCACGCTTATAAATTGGAGGATTAGGATGCAGTATTTAGAAAAAGAAGAAATTAAAGAAATTCAACTAGCCCTGCTAGACTATATTGATGAGACTTGTAAGAAACATGATATTCCTTATTTTCTCAGTTATGGAACCATGCTTGGAGCTATCCGCCACAAAGGTATGATTCCCTGGGACGATGATATTGATATTTCCCTTTATCGTGAAGATTATGAGCGCTTATTGAAGATTATTGAGGAAGAAGACCATCCACGTTATAAGGTTCTCTCCTACGACACTTCTTCTTGGTACTTCCATAATTTCGCATCGATTTTGGACACTTCTACTGTTATCGAAGACCATGTTAAGTACAAGCGCCATGACACCAGTCTCTTTATCGATGTCTTCCCAATTGATCGCTTTACAGATTTGAGCATTGTCGACAAGAGCTATAAGTATGTGGCTCTTCGTCAACTGGCTTATATCAAAAAATCACGCGCAGTTCACGGTGACAGCAAATTAAAAGATTTTCTCAGATTATGTAGCTGGTACGCTCTCAGATTTGTCAATCCGAGATACTTCTATAAGAAAATAGATAAGTTAGTTAAGAATAGTGTTGTAGAACAGCCGAAATATGAGGGAATGGTTGGAGTTGATAAAGAGGGAATGAAGGGTGTTTTCCAAATAAATACTTTCAAAGAGTTAATCTTAACAGAGTTTGAGGGAAGAATGTTACCAATTCCTAAAAATTATGATGTCTTTTTAACCCAGATGTATGGCGATTACATGACTTTTCCTTCAAAAAAAATGCAGGAGTGGTATAGTCATAGTATAAAAGCTTTTCGCAAAAGCTGATTAAGCAGTAGTTTACAAGAAAAAATATAACAAAAAAGAGAAGATCGTTATACCAATGTCATTAAGTTAGTGATCTAACTACTTGAATAGGAGGTGTGATTGAGGTCATCAAGGTGATTCTCTATCGCATCTTCTGTTTTTTTACATGACAAATAAAGGTTTTTTCATCCTATTTTTTGAGATTTATGTTACTCTATAGATGAAATCAACTACCGATTGAGCCTTTATCTTTCTTGGATATTTTCGATTGGGTCGAATAATAGATAACTGTTTTTTGAGGTAGTTTTTCAACTGGAGGGAAGAAAGGGAACCGTTTAAAAATAAACGGCAGGCATAAGCCGCATCTGAGAAACACACTTTGTATCTTTGCTTTTTGTGACTACTGTCGATGGCAACTTGCGAGGTTACCCAACGACAAAAGTTAAAATTTGTAAAACGAGCAAAGATTTCTTGGAGAATCCCTTCCTTCTTTTTTGCATGAAAATTGACCAAGCCAACACTGTATTTCAGGTCACGAAAACTAGTCTCTATGCCCCATCTACTGGCGTAGAGATTTTTTAATTCTTGGACTGAATAGTCTGTATTTGTCACTAAAGTTTCGTATTTTCCTTCTTCCACTTCTAAACGCACCATACGAAAAAGAAGCTCATAGAGTGCTACAGGATCCTGTTTTTGACTTGTTTCTGGAAGAAAATCAAAAGTAGAATTGTGCGGAATAAAATGATAGTTATTGGGAAAATCATGATAAAGTTTTTTAAACTGCTTGGTTTGTTTTCGTGATAATGTTAGAGAAAATGTTTGCTCAAAACACTCTGTATTTGGCAAATTGAAGGAGGAATACATAGATTGCTTTCCCTCGCGAATGCGGATGACATAAAACCAACCTTTTTCTTGAAAATGAGCCATGAGATTGTAACTTTCATAGCCTCTATCCATGATAACAAGAGCTTTCTCGAAAGGGAGAAGCCTTCATCATCTGAATCAGAGCCAAGCGCTCATGTTGCGCATGTTTGTCTTGAATAGAAACATCTCTATACACTCCAGTCGTCAAGTCGTATAGGGCGTTTATGTGTATGAGATTATCGGATTTAACATCCGTTTGGGTTTGGACAGAGGTTTCTGTATCCATGGGATTTCGAGGAATACAGACATCACTCCCATCAGCAGCGAATATTGGAAAATCAGTATTAAGTGGAATAGGTGCTGTGAATTCTTTAAATAGGGCATAGAAAGCCTCAGGTTTTATCTGATAGCGTCTTTGAACAAAGGCTGAATTTGAAATCGTCAGTTTAGCATCTAGTAATTCTTTTGACAAGGATTTCCCTCCCATTCCCAGAATTGTACGAATCGTAGTTTCTAGTGATAAACTTCTTTTACGAGTAAAGGACTGTTCATCTTGTTTGACGAATTCAACTTTTTGACCAAGGATACTCTGAATACTCTTATTCAAGTGGGATGTTATCTGTTTTATCATGGGAAATACCTCCTTAATTATAGTTTATCACATAAAAAAGAAACCCAAATACAGAATTGTATTTGAATTTCTTAACTTAATGACATTGAGATCGTTATACCTTCTCTTTTTTCTATTTAAATCGCTTCTGTGACAAAACTACGGCTTTCCAATACTTTGAGCATGGCGTTAGCTGTATCTAGGGCTGTGAAGAGGGGCACCCCGTGTTCAATAGCTGAACGGCGAATCTGCTCACCATCTTCATCAGCAGTTCGTTTGGTTCCAACTGTGTTAATGATAGCTTGAATTCTTCCTTTGCGAACAAAACTTGGAATATCCTTATCGTCATCACCAATCTTACCAACAGGTTGGGCTTGCAATCCATGACTGGCAAAGAAGGCTACTGTCCCTTCTGTAGCGAGGATTCCATAGCCAATATTTTGGAAACGACGAGCCAAGTCCAAGGCTTCTTCTTTAGTATCATCAGCAATGGTAAATACAACGTTACCAAAGGTTGGTAAGTGTAAGTAAGAAGCTTCAAAGGCTTTATAGAGAGCTTTTTCCAAAGTAGTATCAGAACCCATAACTTCACCTGTTGACTTCATTTCAGGACCAAGCAAGCTGTCTACCTTAGCTAGTTTGGTAAAGGAGAAGACAGGTGCCTTGATATGAACGCGAGTGCTTTCAGGGTAAAGTCCATCTTGGTAGCCAAGTTCTGATAAACTTTGCCCAAGAATGAGCTTAGTCGCCACCTGAGCCATAGGAATATTGGTCACCTTAGAAAGGAATGGAACCGTACGGCTAGCACGTGGATTGACCTCAATAACATAGACTTTTTCATCCTTGATAACAAACTGGATATTCATCATTCCAAGGCAGTTAAGACCAATTGCTAGGCGTTTAGTATAGTCGGCGATTGTTTCTTGCACCTTTTGCGACAAGGTTTGTGGTGGGTAAACAGCCATTGAGTCACCTGAGTGGACACCAGCACGTTCGATATGCTCCATAATACCAGGGATAAGAACATTTCTCCGTCTGAGATGGCATCAACTTCGCACTCTTGCCCAACGATGTAAGAGTCAACAAGAACTGGATGGTCTGGACTAGCCTTAACCGCTGTACGCATATAAGAACGAAGATCTTCTTCGTTTTCAACGATTTCCATGGCACGTCCACCAAGTACATAAGATGGGCGGACAAGAACTGGGAAGCCAATCTTGCGAGCCGCAAGAACTGCTTCTTCTTCATTGGTAGCCGTTTGTCCTGGTGGCTGTGGAATATCCAATTCTTTTAGGGCTTGCTCAAAGAGATCACGGTCTTCAGCACGGTCTAGATCAGCAACCTGTGTCCCAAGGATGGTCACACCTGCTTTTGCCAGTGGTTCAGCTAGGTTGATGGCTGTTTGACCACCAAACTGAACGATAACTCCTTTTGGTTGCTCCAAATCAATGACATTCATAACATCTTCGAATGTCAATGGCTCAAAGTAAAGCTTGTCTGATACAGAGAAGTCTGTTGAAACGGTCTCTGGGTTTGAGTTCATGATGATAGCTTCATAACCAGCAGCTTGAATCGCCTTAACAGAGTGAACAGTGGCGTAGTCAAACTCGACCCCTTGCCCGATACGGATTGGACCTGAACCTAGGACCAGTACAGATTCCTTGTCAGACTTGACAGACTCATTTTCCCAACCATAGGTTGAATAGAAATATGGTGTTTCAGAGTCAAACTCCGCCGCACAAGTATCGACCATCTTGTAGACTGGGATAATCTTATTTTTCAAGCGAAGTTGACGAACTTGGTCAGCTGTCATTTCCCAAAGTTCAGCAATCTTACGGTCTGAAAATCCATTGAGTTTGGCAGTTTTCAAAACGTCTAAATCTTGTGGATGAGCACCCAATTCTTGCTCTATTTCAAAGATATGCAAGAGTTTATCCAGATAAAAGATATCAATTTTTGTAAGCTCTGCAATTTCTTCAGGTGTGTAACCACGACGAATAGCTTCTGAGACATAGAAAAGACGATCATCTTGGGCTTTGACTACTTTCAATCAAGGCATCATCAGAAACTGATGCAAGTTCAGGTATTTCATTGTGATGAACCCCAATTTCAAGGGAACGACAAGCCTTAAGGAGAGATTCTTCGATGTTACGTCCAATCGCCATGACTTCTCCAGTGGCCTTCATCTGTGTCCCAAGACGGCGCTCACCTTTTTCAAACTTGTCAAATGGGAAACGAGGAATCTTAGCAACCACGTAGTCAAGGGCTGGCTCAAACATGGCATAGGTTGAACCTGTGACTGGGTTAATAACCTCATCCAAGGTCAAACCTACTGCAATCTTAGCAGCCAATTTTGCAATAGGATATCCTGTAGCCTTAGAGGCAAGGGCTGACGAACGTGATACACGAGGGTTTACTTCGATGACATAATACTTGAAACTGTGTGGGTCAAGGGCCAGCTGAACATTACATCCACCTTCAATCTTAAGGGCACGAATAATGCTCAAGCTTGCATCACGAAGCATTTGGTTTTCATAGTCTGACATGGTTTGCGCAGGGGCAAATACGATGGAATCTCCTGTGTGAATCCCAACTGGGTCAAAGTTTTCCATGTTACAAACAACCAAAGCATTGTCAGCTGAGTCACGCATAACTTCGTATTCGATTTCCTTGAAACCTGCAATTGAACGCTCAATCAAACATTGGGTAACAGGTGACAATTTCAAACCATTTTCAGCGATTTCACGCAATTCTTCCTCATTGGCACACATACCACCACCAGTACCACCAAGTGTAAAGGCTGGACGGACGATGACTGGGTAGCCAATTGTCGCTGCAAAGGCAACTGCTTCTTCTACTGTATTAACAATTTCAGATTCAGGAATTGGTTGCTCAAGTTCCTCCATCAATTGTTTAAAGAGGTCACGGTCCTCGGCTTGGTCAATGGCAGATAATTTAGTACCCAGAAGTTCCACTCCAAGCTCATCGAGAATACCATTTTTAGACAATTCCATGGCCATGTTGAGACCTGTCTGACCACCGAGTGTTGGTAGCAAGGCATCTGGACGCTCCTTACGAAGAATACGCGTTACAAACTCAAGAGTAATCGGTTCAATATAAACCTTATCAGCAATTTCCTTGTCCGTCATGATGGTGGCAGGGTTTGAGTTAACCAAAACAACCTCATAACCTTCCTCTTTCAACGACAAGCAAGCCTGGGTCCCAGCGTAGTCAAACTCAGCAGCCTGACCAATAATAATCGGACCAGAACCAATCACCATGATTTTTGAATATCAGTACGTTTAGGCATAGTTTATGATACAAAGCCCGTAAAGAACACAGTGAAAATAGGAAACTCGGTGCAGACGCCTTCAGCGTCAAGACCATGTTTATCTTTTTTACACAGTTCTTAGGGCGTGTTCACTTCCGCGAACAATGTATCTTCTCCTTTCTATTCGTCACCTCACAGAGCGACATTAAATAAATTCTCCGACGATTTTTTAGCGAAACGATACTTTTCGGTAAAAAATCTAGTGCAGGGAGTTTTTAGTTCGCCTGATAGCGACTAAAAGAAACGACCTGCCTTTCTATTAGGCAACTCTCGGGTTGCCATTAAATAAAATACAAAGGACGAATAGAAAGCGATTGAATTTTAGGAAACCAAGAAAGGATTGACAATCCAAGTTGGTTTCTCTAAATTCCGAGCTTTCCGTCCGTGTTCAGTTACATAAATTCTCCGACGAGCTTTTACTCGTTCTTAGTTTGATTGTTTAAAAGCTTCCATCATCTCGATAAACTCGTCAAATAGGTAGCTTGCATCGTGTGGACCAGGTGCTGCGTCTGGGTGGTATTGAACAGAGAAAGCAGGCTGGTATCTGTGACGTACACCTTCAACTGACTTGTCATTGATTTCTTCATGGGTGATAATCAAATGCTCTGGCAAATCCTCACGGCTGACTGCATAACCGTGGTTCTGGCTGGTGAAGTCTACTCGTCCTGTTGCGATTTCACGTACTGCATGGTTAAAGCCACGGTGACCAAACTTCATCTTGTAAGTCTTAGCCCCGTTTGCCATAGCGAAGAGTTGATGCCCCATACAAATACCAAAGATTGGAATTTTCCCTTGCACACCGCGAATCATGTCGAGTGCTTGTGGAACGTCTTCTGGGTTACCTGGTCCATTTGACAACATAACTCCGTCAGGATTAAGATGAAGAATTTCTTCTGCCGTTGTCGTGTATGGAACCACGGTCACATTACAGTTTCGCTTAGAAAGTTCACGTAGGATTGAGTGCTTGAGACCAAAATCCACTAGCACTACACTCAAACCAACTCCTGGGGCTGGATATGAAGTTTTAGTAGAAACCTGCTTGATATTGTCTGTCGGTAAGACTGTTGCTTGGAGCTGGTCCGTCACATGATCCATGCTGTCCCCAACATGGGTCAAGGTTGCACGCATGGTACCATGCTTACGGATAATCTTGGTAAGAGCACGCGTATCAATTCCTGAAATACCTGGAATTTTCTTGGCTTTCAAAAATTCATCTAGCGTCATTTGGTTGCGCCAATTGCTAGCTCTACGTGCTTCTTCGAAAACAACAACTCCCTTACAAGTTGGAATAATGGATTCGTAATCGTCACGGTTAATTCCATAATTTCCTACCAAAGGATAAGTAAAGGTCAAGATTTGTCCATTATAAGACTGGTCTGTAATGGATTCTTGGTAGCCGGTCATCCCTGTATTAAAGACGATTTCGCCTGTTACATCAATATCTGCTCCGAAGGCCTTGCCTTCAAAAACTGTGCCATCTTCTAATACTAGAAGTCTTTTTGTCATATTTTCACCTCTCGTGGACGCTCACTGGCGTCTTTTAACGTCTTGTGTTTTAGTTGGCGTTTCTACTCGCCAGTACGGATTCTAAGATTGCCATTCGAACAAAAGACACCATTGGTCATTTGTTGGACAATCCGTGATTTTGGTGCTTCAACCAAGTGATCTGCAATTTCTACATCACGATTGACTGGAGCTGGGTGCATGAGGATTGCTGTTTCTTTCAAACGATCGTAACGTTCTTGAGTCAAGCCGTGTTGGGCATGGTAGTCTTCTTTTGAAAAGACAGCTCCACTATCATGGCGTTCATGTTGCACACGGAGAAACATCATGACATCCACCTGATCAATAATTTCATCAATAGTTACAAACTGTCCATAGTCTGCAAACTCTTGACTTCTCCATTCCTCAGGTCCTGCAAAGAACAGTTCAGCTCCCAAGCGTTTCAAAATCTGCATATTGGATTTGGCAACGCGTGAGTGGTCCAAGTCACCTGCAATCGCAACCTTGAGCCCCTCAAAGTGACCAAATTCCTCATAAATGGTCATCAAATCTAGCAAGCTCTGGCTAGGATGTTGTCCCGAACCATCTCCACCATTGATGATGGAAGTCGTAATCGTCGGACTAGCAATCAACTCTCTGTAGTAGTCGACCTCTGGGTGGCGAATCACACAGACATCCACTCCTAAAGCAGATAAGGTTAAAATAGTATCATAAAGTGTTTCACCCTTATTAACCGAACTAGTCTTCACATCAAAGTCAAGTCGTTCCAGCCCCAGTTTAATCTCTGCCACTTCAAAGGACTTATGAGTCCGTGTAGAATCCTCAAAGAAAAGATTGGAAACAATAGGATGGTCTTCATAAGGAAGCTGAGCACCGTTTTTAAACTCAATTCCTCGCTTGATCAATTTCATCACTTGATCGACAGTGAGGTCTTCCATGGACACCACATGGTTCAATGCTTGTTGATTTTCTGACATGGCTACTCCTTTAGCTTTCTAAGCTTCTTCAGTAATCAGAACTCTGTCTTGGCCATCAAGTTCTGCCATCTCTACGATGATTTCTTCAGAACGACTGGTTGGGATATTTTTTCCAACGTAATCTGGACGGATTGGCAATTCTCTATGTCCACGATCGACTAGAACTGCTAAACTCACGCGCGCAGGACGACCATGACCGACAATATTATCAATAGCAGCACGGATAGTACGACCTGTATAAAGCACATCGTCCACCAAGATGACTTCACGGCCTGTCACATCAACAGAAACAAAAGAAGTATCTTCTCCACTTTAACGTCATCACGGAAAGGTTTAGTATCCAATTCCACAACAGGAACTGAAAGATTTTCTAATTGCTCCAAACGTTCTTGAATTCGGTGGGCGATAAAGACACCGCGAGTTTTAATACCAGCCAAGACGATTTTATTCAAATCTTTATTGCGCTCGATAATCTCATAAGTAATACGCGTAATCGCTCGTTTGACGGTCAATTCGTCTACAACTTCTTTTGCCTTCATGACAAACCTCCAAAAAGAAAAGTCTCCTTAAACAAGGAGACTTGAAATGTATAGCCAAGCGAGCCCTACTGCAAACAGTATAGACTTCACCCTTCTACTTTATCATCACGCTCCTTGCCTGACTCACGGGACAGGTTTAAAGGAATATTTAGTTATCAATTAATATAGCACAAAGCAGACCTAAAATCAAGCAAAAACTTTTGATGCCCTAACTTATAAATTGCTAAAGTCATATAACTGTGGGTACTGGTCACACTCTGGATTTTTAGGATGACAAATAGCTCTTCCAAAATAAATCATGGCCTGATGGGCAACTAGCCACTGCTCAGGTGGCAAGATATCCATGACACGCTTTTCCACCTCAAGTGGTGTTGCTGACTTTTTGACGATATTGTGGTGTTTGCAAATACGCTCCACATGAGTATCCACTGCAAAGGCTGGAATTCCAAAGCCTACACTCATGACAACATTAGCTGTCTTGCGACCAACACCTGCCAAACTCTCCAATTCTTCACGTGTCTGAGGGACCTGACCATCAAAATCGTCTAGTAACTGTTGGGCACATTTTTTAAGGAATTTAGCCTTATTTCGATACAGGCCCAGACGAGAAATGTGTGAGGCAATCTCATTCTCTGTCGCAACAGACATGGCTTGTGGAGTTGGAAAGGCAGCGAAGAGACCTGGTGTGGCCTTATTTACCGCTGCATCCGTTGTCTGTGCTGACAACATGACCGCAACTAAGAGTTCAAAATGATTGGTAAAATCAAGACTGGGCTTGGCATCTGGAAAAAGGGCAATGATTTCTTCTAGCACTTTTCGTGCTCGTTTTTTGGATAAGACCATTACTCGTCTCCATCAAATAGTCCTTGTAAGCCAGCAAAAGGACTGTTTTCTTCTTTTTTGACAGCTTGTTGAGCCTGGTATTCTTCCTCCGTCATGATTTGCCAGTCATTTCCTGACACAAATCCTTGACCAGCCTCTTCTTCAGCCGTCAAGACCTTAATAGGAATGTTTAGTAAGATATTGTCTGACACGCTCTCAGCAAGGTCAAGTTCTCCATTTTCGATAGGCAAGACCAAATCATCGTCTAAAACTTCCTGATCTAGCTGGTTGGTTGCGCCTTCCATGAAACTTCCGTTACTGGATAAGATTCAACTAACTCAACTGGCTGCATACTGCGACTTGAAGCAAGAACAATGGTATAAGATAGTTGATAATCTAAGAAATACATACGGTCTTCGTACTGTACTTTCCCAACTGCAAGGATATCTTTTACATCTAAAATTTCTTGATTGCGTGCACGCAGGTCTGCGGCTAGGTCTAACGTTTGTTCAAAATGCAAGCCTTCAGACTGCTTACGAATTTCTTGAATATTTAATTTCATACTTCCTCCATAAAGATTTACTCTCTTGATTATACCATGAAAAGCCTACAAATCAGCACACCAAACTTTGTAATTAAAAATCGATTTTTTAACATATTTACTATGATGTTTTTGTTTTTTAGTGCTATACTATAGGCAAGAATACATAATAGCAAGGAGGATGCTCACATGGAAAACAAAGAACTCATTACTAATGCAACCCAACTCCTATCCGAGTTAAATAAAAGCTACCAAAGCTGCAAACAAGGTACAGCAGATGATACTCGACTACAAGAGCTGCTAAACACTACTATAGAAGAGCTCAAAAAAGCGGAAAAGTTGGACAACAGTATCTTAATCGACCTTGAGAAATTTTACCAACCTACCAGTCTTCTGATAGGCCTCGGTAGCCTAAAACTAAACGATCAAGCACGTACCGCTTGGCGCAACTATGATAAATTCCATTACGAGCATGTCAAGCACCTACTAACTCTTTATGTTATGGACCTGTTTTCGGATTTTAGAAATTAGAATTTCCAGTTTTCTGTTGACAAAATATCCTGAAAGGTATAGGATAGAGGTACTAATACTCGGAGGTAAGGGAGACATGAACAACTAAGTCTATCAAATAGAGAACCTTTATTTAGTAGATCTTGTTTTTGTCTCTTTTTGTGTACTCTTTTATGCTCTTTTTCTGGCATTTTATACTCAATGAAAATCAAAGAGCAAACTAGGAAGCTAACCGCAGGTTGCTCAAAGCACTGCTTTGAGGTTGTAGATAAGACTGACGAAGTCAGCTCAAAACACTGTTTTGAGGTTGTGGATAGAACTGACGAAGTCAGTAATCATATCTACGGTAAGGCGACGCTGACGTGGTTTGAATTTAATTTTCGAAGAGTATTAATAGAGTTTTTTTGACATAGACTTTGGCTCTACTAGGTAAAGTAGAGCTTTTTGTTATGCACTATTGACATTCTAGAAAGGGCAATCATATGATAAAAATCAATCACCTGATCATCACACAAAACAAAGATTTACGGGAACTTGTATCCGACTTAAGCATGACTATCCAAGACGGAGAAAAGGTAGCTATTATTGGCGAAGAAGGAAATGGCAAATCAACCCTGCTTAAAACTTTAATGAGGGAAGTTTTGCCTGATTTCACTATCAGGGGAGACATTCAGTCTGACCATCAGTCTCTGGCCTATATTCCTCAAAAACTCTCCGAGGAGCTGAAAAATATGACTCTACACGACTACTTCTTTTTAAATTCTATTGATTTAGACTACAGCATCCTCTATCGTTTGGCTGAGGAATTGCATTTTGATAGCGATCGCTTCGCTAGTGACCAAAATATTGGCAGTCTATCAGGGGGCGAAGCTTTGAAAATTCAGCTCATCCATGAGTTAGCCAAACCCTTTGAGATTCTATTTTTAGATGAACCTTCAAACGACTTAGACCTTGAGACGGTTGATTGGCTAAAAGGTCAGATTCAAAGACCAGGCAGACTGTTATTTTCATTTCCCATGATGAAGACTTTCTTTCTCATACGGCAGATACTATCGTCCACTTACGACTGGTTAAGCACCGTAAAGAAGCGGAAACACTAGTAGAGCATTTAGATTATGATAGCTATAGCGAGCAGAGAAAGGCTAATTTTATCAAACAAAGTCAGCAGGCTGCCAACGACCAAAGAGCCTATAACAAAACCATGGAAAAGAATCGGCGCGTCAAGCAAAATGTAGAAACTGCGCTTCGAGCTACTAAAGACAGTACTGCCGGTCGCCTATTGGCTAAAAAGATGAAAACTGTCCTCTCTCAAGAAAAACGCTTTGAAAAGACAGCTCAGTCCATGACCCAAAAGCCACTTGAAGAAGAACACATTCAACTTTTCTTCTCGGATATACAGCCATTACCGGCATCTAAAGTCTTAATCCAACTAGAAAAAGAAAATTTGTCCATTGGCGACCGAGTTTTGGTTCAAGAACTACGACTAACTGTCCGTGGCCAAGAAAAAATCGGTATCATCGGGCCAAATGGTGTTGGAAAATCGACTCTGCTAGCCAAGTTTCAACAACTGCTTAGCGCCAAAAGAGAAATTTCGCTTGGTTTTATGCCACAAGATTACCACAAAAAACTGCAATTAGATTTATCCCCAATCGCCTATCTAAGCAAAACTGGGGAAAAAGAGGAACTGCAGAAAATCCAATCTCACTTAGCCAGTCTCAATTTCAGCTATCCAGAAATGCAGCATCAAATTCGCTCCTTATCTGGCGGACAACAAGGAAAACTCCTGCTTTTGGATTTAGTCTTGCGCAAACCAAACTTTCTCCTGCTGGATGAACCTACACGAAACTTTTCTCCCACTTCTCAACACGAAATCAGGAAACTCTTTGCCACCTATCCTGGTGGTCTCATCACTGTTTCGCATGACCGTCGTTTCTTAAAAGAGGTCTGTTCAATCATCTATCGCTTAACAGAACACGGTCTGGAGGTCGTTAATTTAGTAGATTTATAAATTTGCAACATAGTAAAAATCCAGAGACGACCTCTGGATTCTTTTTTACATATGTTTCAAACGTTCAATCCGTTCTGAGATAGGTGGGTGGGTATAAAAGAGTTTTTGGAACCCTCCCCCTTTCTTGGGATCATTGATATAAAGTGCACTGCTGGCATCATCTACAGGACGACTCATCGGTTTACTATTATCCAACTTACCTAGAGCATTTATCATTCCTTGAGGATTGCGCGTCAACTCAACACTAGAAGCATCAGCTAGGAATTCCCTCTGACGAGAAATAGCGAGTTGCACCAAGGTTGCAGCGAGAGGTGCCAGCACAATTGCAAGTAGGGAAACCACTAGCATAATGATTTCAAGACCATTTCCATCTCTATCATCGTCATTTCGTCTGCGATCTGCGCCACCCCACCACATCATACGACCTGCCATACTAGAAAGCATGGTGATAGCACTAGCAAGGGCAACGGCAATAGTCGAAATTCGAATATCATAGTTACGGATATGACTGACTTCATGCCCCATAACAGCTTCTAGTTCTTCACGATTCATGATAGCTAGGAGACCTGACGTCGCAGCAACCGCCGCATTTTGAGGGTTAGAACCTGTCGCAAAGGCATTTAAGGCTGGATCATCAATGATGAAAACACGGGGCATAGGAATCTGAGCGACCATAGCCATATCTTCCACTACATGGTAGAGGTCTGGTGCCGTTTGCTCATCCACCTCACGCGCTCCATTCATGGACATGACAATCTCTGTCGATTGAAAAATCATGGACAAGGCATAGATAAAGCCGATAATCAGTGCGATAACCAAACCACCAATCCCAGATCGCATAAAGAGGTAACCAACCGCATAACCAACAAGAGCTAAGAGTAGGAAAAATACCAGCAACAAAATCCACGTTTTTCGTTTATTGCTTGCAATTTGATCAAACAACATCTTAGTCACCTAAACCGCTAAAATCAACTTTAGGCACTACCTTTTCCTCTTCTGGAGTTTGAAGGAAATCTGCTGCTTTAAATCCAAACATTCCAGCGATAATATTGCTTGGGAAAGTTTCTAATTTTACATTGTAGTTGCTGACAACACTGTTGTAGAGTTGCCGAGAGTAAGAAATTTTATTTTCTGTATTGGTCAACTCCTCTTGCAATTTTACAAAGTTTGCACTAGCTTTCAAATCTGGATAGCTTTCTGCAACTGCAAAAATACCTGAAACTGACGAGTAAGGGCATCACTAGCTTTCATAGCTTCTGCTGGTGAAGTCGCTGCCGCCACTTGGTTACGCAGTTCTGCCACCTTTTCAAGGGTAGAACCTTCATATTTGGCATAACCTTTTACAGTTTCAATCAAGTTTGGCAAAAGGTCATTTCGACGTTTCAACTGAACATCAATCTGGCTCCAAGCCTCCTTTGTTTGCATACGATTCTTAACCAAACCGTTATAGCTAACAATCACAAAAATAACAATAAGAGCTAAAACTCCAAGAATAATCCAAGTCATTATATAAGTCCTTTCTGATTTTAGATTAGTACCAGTATATCAAATTTTTAATGATTGTGGTAAAATAAGATGATATTAAAGAAGGAAATAACTATGAAACCAGAAACATTTTACAACCTGCTTGCCGAGCAGAATCTTCCACTTTCGGACCAGCAAAAAAAACAATTTGAACGTTATTTTGAACTCTTGGTCGAGTGGAATGAAAAGATTAATTTGACGGCTATTACGGACAAGGAAGAAGTTTATCTCAAACATTTTTACGATTCGATTGCACCCATTCTGCAAAGCTTGATTCCCAATGAAACTATCAAACTTCTTGATATTGGAGCTGGAGCAGGATTTCCTAGTCTACCAATGAAAATCCTCTATCCTCAGTTAGATGTAACTATCATTGATTCTCTCAACAAGCGCATCAACTTCCTCCAACTTTTGGCTCAAGAACTGGATTTGGACGGTGTTCATTTCTACCATGGACGTGCAGAAGACTTGGCTCAAGACAAGAACTTCCGTGCTCACTATGATTTTGTAACAGCTCGTGCGGTTGCCCGTATGCAGGTTTTGTCTGAATTGACTATTCCCTACCTTAAAGTTGGAGGAAACTATTGGCACTCAAGGCCAGCAATGCGCCTGAGGAGTTAGTAGAAGCTAAGAATGCCCTCAACCTCCTTTTTAGTAAGGTCGAAGACAATCTCAGCTACGCTCTACCTAATGGAGATCCGCGTTATATCACAGTGGTGGAAAAGAAAAAAGAAACGCCCAACAAATACCCAAGAAAGGCTGGCATGCCCAATAAACGCCCGCTTTAAATTTTTTAATAAAAAATATTTACAAAGTAAACCTCGCTCTTTTATTTCTAGGCTCGGAAAAAAATGATTTACAAAATCAACCTCGCTCCTTTATTTCCAGGCTCGGGAAAAAATGATTTACAAAATCATTTTTTTCTGCTATACTATCACAAGCAAAGGTTTTTAATGTCATCCCGTGAGGTGACGAAGACGCAGAAATACTTGAAACTCTTTAAAGTCTAGATTTTTGAGAAGTCTTACTCTGAGGGCCTATTGCTGTAAAATAATGGGCTCTTTTTTGATGCCCAAAAGTGAGGTTTATATGAAACAAGAATCAACTGTTGATTTGTTACTAGACGTTGACCAACGTCCTTCGGCTGGAAAAGGAATTCTCCTTAGTTTCCAACACGTTTTCGCCATGTTTGGTGCGACCATCTTGGTACCATTGATTTTGGGAATGCCTGTATCTGTTGCCCTTTTTGCTTCGGGTGTTGGAACACTCATCTACATGATCGCAACTGGTTTTAGAGTTCCAGTTTATCTAGGATCATCATTCGCCTTTATCACAGCTATGTCGCTAGCTATGAAGGAACTAGGAGGAGATGTATCAGCTGCACAAACAGGGGTTATCCTTACAGGTTTTATCTATGTCCTTGTGGCTGCTGGTGTTCGTTTTGCAGGTACAAAATGGATTGATAAACTCTTGCCACCAATCATCATCGGACCTATGATCATCGTTATCGGTCTTGGACTTGCAGGTTCAGCTGTTACCAATGCTGGTCTTGTAGCAGACGGGAATTGGAAAAATGCTCTTGTAGCCGTTGTTACTTTCTTGATTGCTGCCTTTATCAATACAAAAGGAAAAGGCTTCCTACGAATCATTCCATTCCTCTTTGCCATTATCGGCGGTTACCTCTTCGCACTAACTCTTGGCTTGGTTGACTTTACACCAGTTCTTAAAGCTAACTGGTTTGAAATTCCTGGTTTCTACTTACCATTTAGCACAGGTGGTGCCTTTAAAGAGTACAATCTTTACTTCGGTCCAGAAACCATCGCTATCTTGCCAATCGCTATCGTAACAATTTCTGAACACATCGGAGACCATACTGTTTTGGGTCAAATCTGTGGTCGTCAATTCTTGAAAGAACCAGGCCTTCACCGTACTCTTCTTGGTGACGGTATCGCAACTTCTGTTTCTGCTTTCCTTGGTGGACCGGCCAATACAACTTACGGAGAAAATACAGGGGTTATCGGTATGACTCGTATCGCTTCTGTCTCAGTTATCCGTAACGCTGCCCTTATCGCGATTGCCCTCAGCTTCCTTGGTAAATTTACAGCCTTGATTTCAACCATTCCAAATGCTGTACTTGGTGGTATGTCAATCCTTCTCTATGGGGTTATCGCCAGCAACGGTTTAAAAGTCTTGATCAAAGAACGTGTTGATTTTGGTCAAATGCGTAACCTAATCATCGCAAGTGCTATGTTGGTACTTGGACTTGGAGGAGCTATCCTTAAACTTGGTCCAGTGACCCTTTCAGGTACTGCCCTATCAGCTATGACAGGAATCATCTTGAACTTAATCTTGCCATACGAAAATAAAGACTAATAGTCTAAACATATCAAAAAACGAGCATTTCCAATTACGGAAGTGCTCATTTTTCTTCTTTCTAAAAAAGGAAAGCCCTGCGACCTTCCTTTGTCTTACTTGCGTTTCTTCTTAGCTTTCTTCATTTTATTCGCCATGCGTTTCATGGACTGTTTCATAGCAAATTCACCGATTTTACCTTTTAGTCCACCACCAAACATCTGGCTCATATCTGGCATTCCTGCTCCTCCGAGAGCGGATAAGTCAGGCATACCACCTTGTCCCATCATTCCTTCAAGGGCAGACATATCCATTCCTCCCATATTTGGCATATTTTTAGGAAGGTTGTTTGGATTGATTCCCATCTGCTTCATCATCTTGTTCATGTCACCAGACATGACACCTGCATGAGCTGTTTAGCTTGGTTAAAGTCTTTGATGAATTTATTGACTTCGACAAATGTATTTCCAGAACCAGCTGCGATACGACGGCGACGGCTTGGATTTAACAAATCTGGATTTTCACGTTCTTCAGGTGTCATGGAAGACACAATGGCACGTTTGCGAGCAATCTGACGCTCATCTACCTTCATGTTTTGAAGAGCTGGATTGTTGGCCATACCTGGAATCATCTTGAGCAAGTCTTCCATCGGCCCCATGTTTTGCACCTGATCCAACTGATCAATGAAATCATTGAAATCAAAGGTGTTTTCACGCATCTTCTCAGCCATTTCAAGGGCTTTTTGCTCATCGTATTCCTGAGAGGCTTTCTCAATCAAAGTGAGCATATCCCCCATACCAAGGATGCGGCTAGACATACGGTCTGGATGGAAGGTTTCGATATCTGTAATCTTTTCACCTGTACCAGTGAACTTGATTGGTTTTCCAGTAATGTGTCGAACAGATAGGGCTGCACCACCACGAGTGTCCCCATCAATCTTAGTAAGGATAACCCCAGTCACTTCCAACTGAGCATTAAACTCACGCGCAACATTGGCCGCTTCTTGACCAATCATGGCATCAACGACGAGCAGAATTTCATTTGGTTGAGCGAGTGCTTTCACGTCACGAAGCTCATTCATCAAAGCTCATCAATCTGCAAACGACCTGCCGTATCAATCAAGACATAGTCGTTATGATTGGCTTGGGCTTGTTCCAAACCTTGACGAACAATATCAACAGCTGGTACTTCTGTTCCAAGTGCAAAGACAGGCACATCAATTTGTTGTCCAAGAGTTTTGAGTTGGTCAATGGCTGCTGGACGATAGATATCCGCCGCAATCATCAAAGGACGAGCATTTTCTTCCTTCTTGAGTTTGTTGGCCAGTTTACCAGCAAAGGTTGTTTTACCAGCCCCCTGCAAACCAACCATCATGATGATTGTAGGAATCTTAGGTGACTTGATAATCTCCGCTGTGTCAGAACCTAAAACAGCTGTCAGTTCCTCATCAACGATTTTAATAATCTGTTGCGCTGGATTAAGGGTATCAATGACCTCATGCCCGACTGCACGCTCACGAACTTTCTTGATAAAGTCCTTCACAACAGGCAAGGCAACGTCGGCCTCAAGCAAGGCCAAGCGAATTTCTTTGGTTGCCTCTTGGACATCAGCTTCAGAGATTTTTCCTTTTTTACGTAGATTTTTAAAGACGTTCTGCAAACGTTCTGTTAAACTTTCAAATGCCATTTTTCTTCCTCTTATTCTCTATTATCAATGCTTGTTAAAATTTCTATCTGCTCCTGCAGAAAGTCATCCTTGGGATAGCGCTCCAAAATCTGGTCAAAAATCTGACTGCGGACAATGTAGTCCGAGTACATGTGCAATTTCATCTCATAATCTTCCAGAATCTTTTCTGTTCGCTTGATATTGTCATAGACAGCCTGACGACTGACACCAAACTCCTCAGCAATTTCAGCAAGGCTGTAATCATCAGCGTAGTAGAGTTCTATATAATTCATTTGCTTATCTGTCAAAAGCGCTGCATAAAATTCAAAGAGCGCATTCATTCGATTGGTTTTTTCGATTTCCATAACTTTTATTATACCACACATTACCCGACAGTCCAATGACCAATCCTAACTCCTTAAAAAGTCTGTTTGCTAGAAATAAACATGTGTCTTTTATAAATTAATGCTCTCCATTTTTAATTAATACAATTATTATTAGCCATTAATACTGTATTTATTTTCCCTCTTAATAAAGGCGTCTTCTCCACCTTCCAAAATATCACATACATGTTCCCTGATGTTGTATTTTTGAAGTATGAATTCAGATGTAGAATCATTATTACGGTTCTCTAAAGCACCATTTACATAATCAAACTTCTTACCATTTTGATTTGGAGAATTATCAGATTGCTGATTAGCTACAATAATATTTTCCGCATCACCAGATACAACTATATTAGGATTGTGAGTAACTATGATTATTTGTCGATTCTTTTTAGTTTTTTTGATGTATTTTGTCAATTCACTATATATTGCTCTGTTATCCAAACTATCTTCAGGCTGGTCAATTAATACGGGGATTTTACTATCTGAAAACTCTAATATTAATTTTAATACAATAAATGCTTTTTTCCCAGGTGACATTTGTTCAAATTTATCACCTTGATATTCAATCTCAAAACTATATTCGTAAAAATTAGTAGTGAAGAAATGTTCAATATGACTGAATTTGTCCCTATTTCCATTAAAGGCAAGACTATCCTCATAAAATACTGAATCGACAACTTCATCAAAAGAATCTATCATTTTTTCTATAAAATCTTGTTTCGAACGACCTCGAGCATTAATATAATCAAATTCAGACTCTAAATCAATTAATGAGAACTTGACCGAAATCTTTAAATTATCTCCATTATCATCTTCAATCTTGAAATTATCCAATAATTCAGTTCTAATATTAGAGTATTCCTTATATTTCGAAATAATCTCTTTTTGAATTTCTTCTGTTACTTTATCGAATTCATCCCTTTGTTTTTCAAATGCTTCAATTTTGGCTAAAATATCAACTTCATTCTTAATTAAAGAATTTAACCTCGCTATCTCTGAATTATTTTTCATTGCCTCAACACATTTCTTATATATGTCATCATTTTCTATGTCCGCAATTTTATTTTCACTAGCTTTGATTAGACTTTCTTTTTCTAACTTAATTATCCTAATTTCATGATCCAGTTGTGCTTTGACGGAATCATGCAACCGAGCTGTAATCTGACCAATTTTAACCCTTAAATCTTGAGACGGAGTAGTCGTTGTGGGAAAACTTTTAATCTCAAATGTAATTGGAAGAATGCTTGATACATATCGCAAGTCAGATTCATGAATCTCTTTTTGTGTTTTCAATAACTGCAATTCTTTGTTTTTATTTTCAAATAAATCTCTTTCTTGCTCCGTTATCTCACTAGCATTTAATAATTCTTTTTTCTTAGTTTCGTATGTTTTTATTCGATTTTGAGTAGCTTGTTTTTCTGCTTCTGGCTTAATTAGCTCATGAATATTTTTTTGGTTCTCTTTATAACTATCAAGTAACCCTCTAATTTCAAGATGTAGAGTAGTGCAATTTTGCTCATATTTCTTTAATTCAGAGTTCATTTCTTTGGATTGAATAATACTTCCTACCAAATCTTTAAGCTTCTTATTGTCTCTGGCTAAAGCAAACATATACTCTTGAGGTATATACTCTATCTGTCTGGAATTATCTTCTTGCTGGTCTTTCCAAATAATTTGAAAATCATCCATATTTTCAAAATAATATGAATCACCATTCAGTTCTCGTCCCAGCTTTTTAGCTATAGAATTTAGTAGAGTTGATTTACCAGTTGAGCGACCACCAATAATTGTATTTAGATTTTCGGATAGATAAATATCTTGACCGTTATATAGAATCTTATCAATGACAAGTTCATCCTTTTTGAGAGTTGGTTTTTCTTTCTCAACACTAATACGATATTCTGGTTCATACTTTATTTGTTCTAGACCATCAAAAGTTAAATCTGCTTTTACCCAAGAATATTTACTTCCTATTTGTTCCAAAGAGTGAGAATCTGAGGATTGAAGTAGCGGTCTTACATATGGTGATTTATCAAGCCAAAATTTCCTATCTACCAAAATATTATTGTGTTTACATTTTTTATCTTTACAGGTTGCTGGATTGTCACAACTTGAATGTATTAGAAAGTCTGAATTAACACAGATATTTTCATATACTGCACCATTTTTAGGGTCAGAATCGCTGGTAGCACTACCATGACCTCTTGAAAGAAACCCTGTCAAAAAACGCCCATTTAGCTCTTTATCATTATTTAATACTTTCAATAATTGACTTAAATCAATATTTGCAACATTTTCAATTTCGCTATTTGTTAAAGTATTAAAAGATTTATTAGTGCTACCAATATTAGCCTTTAATTGACCTAATAGATTTTTGATAATAATATCAGGCAATTTATTGTCAAAAATTATATGATAATCAAAAAGTTGGTCAGATTTATTTATATATGAAAGCCTAATTTCTAGATTTAAAAAAGTTGCAATTCCTTCTTTATTCAATCTTTCCTTTAACTTAAAATCATTATCATTAAAGTTAAAATAATTAGTCAATCCAAGCGCAGAGATGCCTTCATCCTTTATCTTTTGAATGAATTTTTCTACATCTGGACTTCCATCAGACAGTTTATCAAACTGATTATTTAACACTGTATAGGGAGAATGAATATGTAAATCCCATTTTCTAAACTCTGAACCTCTTTGAATCATTGAATACAAACCTTTCTATATCAAATTATCTTATGTAAAACCCTATAATTACTCACATTTCCTACAGGCTATGCTAAAATTTCAGACACTATCTTTTCACGCCAGCCGTTTTCTATCCTGTGAAGTTCTATATCTGAAAAATCATCTAAATTATCAAAAATTTTCTGCTCACTAACCTCTCTATCCAAAATATTTATAATTTCTGGAATTGTCAAAGCAAAGATATTTAACCCTTTTACACTACCTTTTGTTAATGTGCCATTCAACTGAATAAATGATGTAGCTCTAAAAATATTAACTACATTATCGTCCACTTCATTGGCTACGAATATTGTTTGTAGTGGTTTATTGGTAGATAGTGCTAAATTTACAGAATGACGTATAACTGGCTCTAACTCACCACGCTTTTGAGTTGATTTATCCATTAATGTTGCTTCAAGTAAAAGCATTTTATCGCTATATTCAATCTCGATATCTCCTTTATTACCTCCAGCATGTGATAGCGGTAGGTTATCAGCGGAAAATGTCAACTGCATGGACTTTCTAAGTTGAAACTTCTTATCTGATATATAGTACCATGCAATAGCCAATATATATTCGAAAATAGTAGGAACTAAAGCATTATCCGTAACAAGCTCTTGAACTTTCTTATCATTTCTTTGAGAAATGAAACTCAAAATTTCAGATACTTTAGTGATATCAAATTCTTGTTCAACAAATTTCCTAAATTCTATTTCCTGCGTATCTTCTACAAATTGTTTGATATTTGAAATATCAGGAACGCCGAATTCTTCTGCAATCTGATTTTGTATTGCTGAAACTTGACTATGAGATAAGTCTAAAATATCCGATATACAAGTATCTTGATAGAAAGGACTCTTTATATTATTTTCGTATTCTTCATAACTTTCTTCTCCTGATATATTAAAATTTTCATTTAGTAGAGAAAAAAGTTTAGGAAAAATCCAAGGCTGACCAAGCGATACAACTCCTTGATTAAAACTGATTACTCCAGATAAAGAAAATATTCTTTTACACATATCACTGTATTCTTTAATCAAATCATTATGCTTAGACCATACAAATGAATAATATATATCCAAATATTGACCTGATAGCAATGGATTATCACTGTTTTTGGTTATAAAATCTTGAATAGAATCTTTATTTTTATACTTGAAAACAGCCTTACCATCTCCAAAAGCTTTCTTAATAGCATCTTGTTTAGAAAGACTCATCATTTCTTCAAATGACCGCTCTGTCTTTTCTTCTGTAAATTTTATAATTGAAAGAACAAAACTTTTATATTCTAAACTTTTATTACTATTCTTTCGATTTGGAAAAAGTTTTTTGAAGTTTTCATCCGAAAAATTTTTATTGCTAAACATTTTGCGAGCTTCATCCACTCTTTCAGGAATCAATATATGATTAGCGAACTCTTCATCTCTATACTGTTCAAAAGTTTTATTGTTATCATAAACAGATTGGTAATTATCGATAATCACTTTGATTTTTTCTTCTGAAAAGTTTGGCTTAATGCTTTCCACTATCCATAGAAAATCTCTAACAGGAACTTTGCTATATCTGTTCAAAAAAGCAAGAGCAAAACGGAAATTATAGAAGTATTTATCAGAGTTACCATCATATATACGAAGCTTCAATAATTGCCTAAAATAAACAAGATTATCAATTGTTAAACCAAAAAGCTCTTCTAATTTATCAAAAGCTTGCTCTGTTTCAGAAATATAATTTAACCCCACTTGAGATAATTTTCTATCATAGTTAATAAAACCCATCTTGACAAGAGCATTTGTTAGAGTTCTTCCTCTCTTGTCTAAACCAGTAATTTCGTTTCTATTCAAATTCCCAAAAAGGTTAATTCCATCCTCTGTTTCAACTTTTGCAAAATCGCTTAAAACTGATGAGTAAAAACTCGCTTGACTTTCATTGTTCCATCTCTGATTTGACTGATTATGCTTTTGAAGAGTTTTTAAAATCTGTTTGTAGATAGGGACAACTTCTTTAACGCGAATACTCGTATCACCCATATTAAAAATGCTTGTTGACTCTTTTAACCTCATATATCACCTTTCGCATTATAGTTTGTAATCAAGACTTCAACAGTATTACTCATTTTTGCCTTAGACTGATAATTACTATTATTGTAATGGTAATCTAATACATGTAAATTATACTTTGAAGCCCATTTCATCAATTCTTTATTTTCTTTATTGTTATGAATGACAACATTAGAAAGAGCAAAATAAGCTCCCTTATCGTTTATGCTATCTAAATACTTAAACAAATCCAAATCATCCTTTAATGTCCACGCACCATTTTCATTGTAAGCGGCAGTAGTAATGCGATAAGGAGGATCTGCATATACAAAATCTCCTTTATTTACTTGATTCATAGTTTTACGAAAATCACAAGATTGGATAACAAAATTGTAATTTTGTAAACCTTGAATGAACGTAATTAGTTTAGATTTCATATTAGCGTTAAAATCACGCTTACCTACAGGAAGATTGTACTCTCCTTTATTATTAAATCTTATTTGATTGTTAAAACCAAATACAATTAATAGATAAAATAACACTTCCTTATCAAATTTATTATAATTTTTCTTATTGTAGTCTTGACGAAGTTTTAGAAAAGCTTCTTTATTATACGACCCCAGTCCTGTAGAGCTGTTTACACCGTAGTGAGCATAGCTATATTTCTGTGTGTTCGAAAGTTTATAAAATTCTATAGCTTTCTCTACTTTATCCAAAAATACCGTTATATCTTTTTGACTTTCCAAATATTTATAAAAATCAATTACTTCCTCACTTATATCATTGATGATATACTTTTTCGTTTTTGATTTATTAATATTAGCAAGATTAACTGCCACCGTTGCTCCACCAGAGAATAAATCAATAAAATTATTGTAGCTTTCAGGAAAAAGAGGTAATAACTGAGGGAGTAATTTATACTTTCCTCCAGTATAGTTAAGAGCGCTCTTAATTAACTTTTTTTCTTTTTTTTTCTCTGGAGAAATTATGCATAAATATAGCAATTCCTTATGATTTTCAATTTTAGACTTACCAGTTGTGAACGGTGAGAAATCAGTTTCAAATACTTGAACCTTACCTCGTTTTGATAAAATCTCAATTATTTCTTCGTTTGAAATTTTAGCATTTGAACGGGAATTCCCTTTTTTATTCATATTGTTATAGCTAACCAATATATACTTAGCATTAATGTTTAGAATTAAATCTTCAAAAGCTTGAGGAGCTTTACTTTTTGTATAATCCGACCCTTTTTCTGAACGATTGACTGCTTTTTTTGCTACACCTTCTACGTCTGGTTTTTTCCATTCAGCAATATTTTCTAAAACATGGTAGGCATTTTCATAGCCACGGGAATTATATGGAGTATCAATATAAACAAGATCTGCATAAATTTCTTTAACTAATTTATTGGCATCTTTATTATAAATTTCATTCTGTTTGTTTTCATTATACTCAGGGACTCTTAAATATATTTCCTTGCAAGAATCAATTTTTTTCCTATAAGCGTCATAATGACCTACAGTATTAGCCACTTTATCCATAGCATACAATAGACTGGTTAGTAACATGAAATATTCTCTCTGGTTACCAGATTTATATTTTTCAATTTCTTCACGAATTGAGTCAATCTTTCCAGCATTTTCTTCAGAAAAGTAAGCACCACCAAAATTCTTAGAAACATAGCCTTTTTTAGGGGATAAATTATTTAATTCATCAATTATATGAGAAACTTTATGAATGTCTACATTCTCATTCGAAAACCAAGTTTGAAAAGAAACAAAGTTGCTATAGAGTATATCATTCACTATAACTTTTTTATTCTGTTTTCTAAATAAGTCTGCAACAACACCTGTTCCACCAAATATATCCGCCACACTATCGATACTTCCAGTATTTTCTGATACTGTCTTTAATATGAAATCAAGCATCTTTTGTTTACTTCCAAGATAGCGGCGATTTCCTATTTTTAATGTCTCTTTATTTGAAACATAATATTTTGCAGGAATTTCTTCTGAAATCACTCTCACAATCTCTTTTTCATTTTCTTCTTCCCATTCATAAGCAGAACGATTATTTTTTCGAGGTTGAGAAATTATTCCTTTTTGCATCCAATTATTCAATGTCTGTCTTGTTATACCATATTTATCGGCAATTTCTTGTGTTTTCAGCATCTAGGCATCCATCTCCTTTTACAGTAATGAGTATACCATATTTGAGAGGATTATCCAACCAATAGTCTTAGGTAAAATAAAGAAAAAGAGACTAGTACAAAACTAATCTCTGTGTACATAACAATAAAACTGCTGTATGAAATTTGGATATTATCCCCAATCTACCACACTAGGAAGCCAATCCAAGAAGATAGCTAGCTAAATTTGAAAAATTTGAAAAAGACATGAGCCTAGCCCCAAGTAATTTCTAATTGATAACTGGCAAAGGGATGTCCTTCTTGATTTTGTAGTTGATAATCTAGTTCAATCTTTTGCCCATCAACTTGATAATGGCTCGTTTGGATGATAAACTCCTGCATACCCATAGGTGTAGGAATATAGGCTAAACTATCGCTATCCTTTAGAAAGCGCATAATGGTCTTGGGATTGGAAAATCGACTCATCACAAGTTCTTGACCCTGAAATTTAATAACCACTTTTTCCTTTTCCTCATTATAAAAAAGCAGGTAGCTATAATCTCCCTTTTCATGCACTCCTACGTCATAAAGCTGGTCAATCACTTCCAACTGCTCATCAAACTGAATTGTATTTCGCATCCGAATCTTCACATCAGGCCCTCTTTCTTGTCTCTTGTCCTACTATTTTACCAAAAAGAGCAGGATTTTGCTATAATGGTCATATGAACGAAAAAGTATTCCGTGACCCAGTTCACAACTACATCCATGTCAATAATCAAATCATCTATGACTTGATCAATACAAAAGAATTTCAACGTTTGCGTCGAATCAAGCAACTGGGAACTTCCAGTTATACCTTCCACGGTGGGGAGCACAGCCGCTTCTCCCACTGTCTAGGAGTCTATGAAATTGCACGACGCATCACAGAGATTTGAAGAGAAATATCCTGAAGAATGGAATCCTGCCGAATCACTCCTCACCATGACCGCTGCTCTCCTACACGACCTTGGACATGGTGCCTACTCCCATACTTTTGAACATCTCTTTGACACAGATCACGAAGCCATTACTCAGGAAATCATCCAAAGTCCTGAAACGGAGATTCACCAAGTCCTGCTACAAGTGGCGCCAGATTTCCCAGAAAAGGTTGCTAGTGTCATCGACCATACCTATCCTAACAAGCAGGTCGTGCAACTCATTTCTAGTCAGATTGATGCGGACCGCATGGACTATCTCTTGCGCGACTCCTATTTTACAGGAGCATCCTATGGAGAATTTGACCTGACTCGCATCCTCCGAGTCATTCGTCCTATCGAAAACGGTATTGCCTTTCAGCGCAATGGCATGCATGCCATCGAAGACTACGTCCTCAGTCGCTACCAGATGTACATGCAGGTTTATTTCCACCCAGCAACACGCGCCATGGAAGTTCTCCTACAGAATCTTCTCAAGCGCGCCAAAGAACTCTATCCTGCGGACAAGGACTTTTTTGCACGAACTTCTCCACACCTCCTGCCTTTCTTTGAAAAAAATGTGACCTTGACTGACTATCTGGCTCTGGATGATGGTGTGATGAATACCTACTTCCAACTCTGGATGAACAGTCCTGATAAGATTCTTGCAGACTTGTCGCAACGCTTTGTCAACCGCAAGGTCTTTAAATCCATTACCTTTTCACAAGAAGACCAAGACCAACTCGCTAGCATGAGAAAATTGGTCGAGGATATTGGCTTTGATCCCGACTACTATACTGCTATTCATAAGAACTTTGACCTCCCTTATGATATCTATCGTCCCGAATCTGAAAATCCACGGACACAGATTGAGATTTTACAAAAAAATGGTCAACTGGCAGAACTCTCTAGCCTGTCTCCCATCGTCCAATCCCTTGCTGGCAGTCGCCACGGAGATAATCGTTTCTATTTCCCAAAAGAAATGTTGGACCAAAACAGCATCTTCGCAAGCATTACCCAACAATTTCTACACTTGATTGAGAACGATCATTTTAACCCAAATAAAAACTAGAAGAGGAAATTTATGAGTATTAAACTAATTGCCGTCGATATTGACGGAACCCTAGTCAACAGCCAAAAGGAAATCACTCCTGAGGTCTTTTCTGCTATCCAAGATGCCAAAGAAGCTGGTGTCAAAGTCGTCATTGCAACTGGCCGCCCTATCGCAGGTGTTGCCAAACTTCTGGACGACTTGCAGTTGAGAGACGAGGGTGACTATGTGGTGACCTTCAACGGTGCCCTTGTTCAAGAAACTGCTACAGGCCATGAGATTATCAGTGAATCCTTGACCTATGAGGATTATCTGGATATGGAATTTCTCAGTCGTAAGCTCGGTGTCCACATGCACGCTATTACTAAGGATGGTATCTATACTGCCAATCGCAATATCGGAAAATACACTGTGCACGAATCAACCCTCGTCAGCATGCCTATCTTCTACCGTACACCTGAAGAAATGGCTGACAAGGAAATCGTCAAATGTATGTTCATCGATGAACCAGAAATCCTCGATGCTGCGATTGAAAAAATACCTGCAGAATTTTACGAACGCTACTCCATCAACAAATCTGCTCCTTTCTACCTCGAACTCCTTAAAAAGAATGTTGACAAGGGTTCAGCCATCACTCACCTAGCTGAAAAACTAGGATTGACCAAAGATCAAACCATGGCTATCGGTGACGAAGAAAATGACCGCGCCATGCTGGAAGTCGTTGGTAACCCAGTTGTCATGGAAAATGGAAATCCAGAAATCAAAAAAATCGCCAAATACATCACTAAATCTAATGATGAATCTGGCGTTGCCCATGCCATCCGTACATGGGTACTGTAAAATAATTTGAATATAGAAAAAGCACTCCAGAAGTTAGAGATACTGTACTGACCCCAAAAGTTAGACAGAAAAAATCTTACTTTTGGGGTGCAGTTTAAAATTCAGTATTTTTGGTTTCTAGTTCTATCCCCTCAATAATTATTAAATCTGAATTAGATAGTACATTATGTAAAACCTTTTTCAATTTTTTATTTTACTACGAATTAATATTATTTTTCAAGTGATAATTGATCCACTAATCTTCCTTTATAAATATTGCAGTTCTTTTCTTAGTTAGCTTTTTTTCATAACTCTTTATAAGAATAACCAATAAACTACTTAGTAATCCCAAAATAACTAGACTTAATCTCGGGTTTAAAAGCCAATTAAAATAAGCGGCCAATATCCCTCCAAAAGGTGCAAAAATGGTAGCTATTACAAAAGAACTAGAAAGTATCTTTCCAATATTATACACAGTACTTTCTTGTTGCTGTATTGTTGTAATTGAGACAGAAGCTATTGTAATTAGTCCACTCAAAATTGAATAACAAATTCCAAAAAATATCCAATTTTCTACCATCCCACTTGCCATAATGACAAGTGGGATGGTTGCCATTGATATATTCATCAAGATAAAGGCATCCTTCTTATTCAAAAAAGTAGAAAGAAAGGTTACTGCTATCAAACTTCCAAATCCAGCAATTGAGTAAACAATCCCAACAAGACTATTTGATAATTTTAATTGATCCTGTAAATAAAAAATAATCGTTGCATTGAAACCTAGCATAGCAATATTCACAACAATAGTAAAGAGTAAAGAAATCCTCAACTTAATATTTGTAAAGTTCTCTTTAAAACCTACAAAAATTTCTTTTATATCATCATTATCATTCTCCTTGTGTTCTTGATCTGGAATATATGAAATTAGTATTGAAAGAAATAATAACAAGAAAGAAGTACTATTTATAAAAAAAATACTATTAATATTAAACTTTAACATTAATACCCCTGCTAGAGCTGGAGAAATTAATTTTTGAAATAGTTCGTACACCTTGAAATTGAGAATTATATTTTTGTAATTCTTCCTTCTCAAATAAAGCAGGAGTAATGACTGAGAATCCTGTTTGAAAAAAAGTGTCGAAAAATAAAGGTATCAAAAAAATGCAATAACATAGTAAAAAAATATAGAAACTGAATATTTAGATAATATCGGTATTACACTACATAATAATGCAGGTATTAATGTAGACCATAATAGTATTTTTTTCTTATTGAAATTATCTAATAAGTAACCCATAACGAATCCCAACAAGAATTGAGGTAACAATTCAATAATCACCATTCCTCCCATTGCAAAAGACGAATGAAATTCTTGGTAAATTAAGATTGGAAAAGCAATTTTCTGAAATCTATCTCCAACATTTGATATAAATTCACCAAAAGTTATTGTATAAAACGTTTTCTTGTTAATATCCAAAATGTCCCTTCTTTCTAGTTAAACCACGATGAATATCACTTTTTATTAAATCGGTAAGACTTATTCCAAACCTCTTTGCAAGAGTTGGTACCTCACTATTTTCACTTAAACCATACATAGTTTCTAACTCAATGAAATATACATCCTCACTAGATACTCTAAAATCAAGATAAAGACATCCTTCTTATTCAAAAAGTAGAAAGAAAGGTTACTGCTATCAAACTTCCAAATCCAGTAATTGAGTAAACAATCCCAACAAGACTATTTGATAATTTTAATTACGTCCATTTTTTTCTCTCATTAATTGGACATAGCCCTTTGTTTCTATTTTTGAATTTAAAAACGAGAACTCTCCGCACATTTTATCATAAAAATTACTATAATCTTCTTTTGAAAAATCTCCTAAAATCTCTATCTCAAGATAAAACCCAAGACCATCAATCTTATCTAGATTAATCGTTTTATTTTCTAATGCATCATGATAAGTCTTTCTATATTTACTTATTGTAAAAATATTTGAAAAACCATCTTGCAAGATATTCCTTACAAATTCTAATTTTTCAGATTCTAACTCTATTTCACTTTCACTCCACATTCCTTGTTTTATCGTATCTTTTCTTGTGAAAATACTTGCTCTATTATCATCTTCTTGGCGAATTCTGTAGATAAAGCTACCTACCTCATCATTTTCAAATTCTCTTCCTTTTGTTTTAAAATATTCATCGACTTGCTTATTTTCACTCTTAAATTTATAAGATTTTTCTAAATATGAAATAGCATTATTATAATCTCTCTCATTGTTTAGTTCAAATCTAACTTCTAATTCATTCATTAAGTTTACCTCTCAATTCTTCAAAGGCTGAAGTCTCTTTACATTCACTCAGTCTATAGTAAGTTTCTGGAGATGTTTTATGGACACAAAGCCTAATATTTTCTTGCACTCATTTTAGCACTTCAATATAATACTGTCAACATTTTTGATAATATTTTTTTATTTATTTTTATTAGATACTTATTTGTATTTTTGGGTTCAAAAAAACGATGCTTAATTGAACATCGTCTTTACTATTCTGTTATATCTGCAATGTAATGCTCAATTTTAAGAGCCATTGACATATTTCCCTCAAGCTTATATAGAAAATAAGCCGTTTCAAAGTACTCTTTTACTGCAACTTTAGAAGAAAAATTCTTACTGACATTTCCCATCAATAAATACAAATCAGCCAAAAGATATGTTGTTCTATACGTCTTACATTGCTTTATCGTATCTGTGATTTTTGTAATAGCTTCTTCAGTATTATTCTGCAACCATAGGTAGCGACAAACATTATAATTAAATTTAATAGAAAGGTTTAATTCTTCAATTGTGTTTAACTTGAGTTGATTTACTTGATACTCTAACTTTTCTCGAATTTCATTAAAACTTTCTAAATCTTCAATATCATAATAAAAATTAAATAGAGTATTTGCAACTTGAAGGTAGGTCAAGTCAATTACACTTAACTGAGACAGTACCTTCTCCAATCTTGCCACAGCCTCCTCTTTTTGCCCGTAGAAATAAAAATCTATAAGAGATTTTATCCACTCCATATAAAATTTATTTACTAGAGACAAGCGATGTACCTTTACACTCTCTAATTCATATATATATTTCAAAGACTCATAATTTCGATTTGTGATAAATGTCTGGGCTAAGTTTTTAAACTCTGATAACTCATCAATCTCTTCTACAATCTGCTCATTAAAAAAATAATCTATACTAACTTTTAACTTCTTCGACAGAGCATATAAAAAGTCTGCTCCTGGAGTAAATTCTCCATTCTCTAATCGACTAATCTGTCCCTGTTTACATATCCCCTCAGCCAATTCTCGCTGAGACATTTTTAATTCTTTTCGTCTATTTTTTAATCTTGTTGCTAAAAGTGTGCCCACGTTTGCATTTTCCTTTTCTATTCGATTTCAATTTCAATTGTAACATGATTAAATTCTAAATACAAATTAACAAAACAAAAAATACAAATTATATATAAGCAATGACTAGATAGGTTATTTTTGAAAACCTATCCCTTCTTCTTTTGAGATTTTCTTACTCAAACGATTGATAAACGTATTCACTTTAAATGGATTAGATATTAGACTATCATGTTTAAATTTTGTTATTGATATATTTAACAGACCAGAAATAATCTTTTACAACATATCAAATTCAGGGGAACAATAACGATTTTCCCCATTTTTTAGGCTCTCTATTTCATAACAATCAATTCTTTTTGTCACATACCTTAGCCCGAAAAATCCACACCAAATCTTTTTGAAAGCTGTTTAAAGCTTTGTACTTACTTTCTGAGTTTATAGATCTGAACCTTTACCTCATTTGTCTAATCCCATAATATAAATAAGGACATTCTAATAAAGGAAGTCCTTATCTTTCCTATTTAATTGGTCAAAATTATTTTATCCTTTTACTAACATTCATTCTCTTACTAAATCATACTCTTTATCAATAACCCTCTTTTAGAGTATGTCCGTAAGTTTGAATAATTTGTTGTATATCTTTATGCCTTAGTAATCTTGAAACAGCCTATATATCAACACCTTTTGATAATAAATGTGAACCGTAAATATGCCTTCCTGCTGTTGCTATCATGGTTTGACTACCTATCCCAAGTTCGGATAAAAATACTTTCAAGCATTTATTCAATCCATAATTTGTAGAAAGTTTATACCTTCTATCACAAAAGACCAAATCATATTTCTTTAATTCTTCACGATTATAAAGAACCTTATCTTGTTCCTCTTTCAATGCATCCAATACAGATATTAAATCTTCATCAATAAGAATTTCTCTTATGGAAGTATTCGTTTTTTGAGAAACAAAATTTGTCGATTTCTAGCAAATCTTCCATACGTTTTTATAGTTTGTCTTTCTGAAAAATAATATTTTCTATTTTATAATTCACCTTCTAATTCTCTTATAATCGAATATACAGATTCTTTCGTTTTGGGAACAGATTCCTTCAATATACTCTCTACAATTTTAAAATTTAAGTTGGAATAATTATGATAAATAAAATTTCTAAAACCTTTTATCTGAATCCAGTTTATCCTATCTGAATACTTCTGTTTTACTTCCTCTGATAATTTGCCTATCGATAACTGTTCTCCTACTTAGCCTAAATTCATAGCGATAGAATCAACTACCATATCATCATCTAAAGGTAAATTATATCATTTTGCTTTATCCAAAACAGCAACAGCCTTATCAAGATATAAAACCATATCCTTCAAATATGCTATATCAGTTTCAAGAGATTGACTTCTCATAAATAACCTCTCTATCATTCAAAAAATTTTTCTTGACTAACTTCCCAATATTTGTTTTTGGAGAAAGTAAATCACTAACCAATAGAATATCTATATTACCATCAAAAATAGTTAAAAGCCTACCATATACATCAAAATATATCGAATCATCCTCTAACTCCAAAGCAATATCAACATCACTCTTTTCATCAGCTTCACCTCTAGCATAAGATCCGAATAGATATATTTTAGACAAATCATACTGTTTAGCAATAGGAACAATTTTTTCCTTTATCTGATCTATTGTATAAACCATAACCGAACCCCTTTAGATTATATCTATCCTCACTTTTATTTCACCTTACTCAGAATCAAGTTTAACTTCAAAAGGAATACTTCTTGTCAACACACTCTGTTTTAAAAATAACTTCACAGCAGTTGACATATCAAACCCCAACTCATTAAAAATTGCAGTCGCTTCTTTTTTCAATTCATCATCTACTCTTACAGCAATTTGTGACATAGCATTTCTCCTTTTCTTCTTGTATATCTATTGTATCACTCTTACCAATACATATCAAACTTATTCCCTAATAAATATAGTCTTTAAATTTAAACTTGCAACTTCTTCTCTAGTGCTTGTGCCAAAACTTCTGAATAGTTAATCTTTTCTCGATCAGCAAGACGAACTAGCCATTCAGGAACGGTCACGTTCTTCCTAATTGCCTTATTACTTCTCACAAAAGGCGCAGGATCTACTTGAATCATTGATACAAAACCATCTGAAACTTCAATTTTTAAAATATCACTTGGAGTAGGCAACGCCAGCCCTTCATCGATATAAGATGCTAAAACATTTTCAAGCATTTCACGAGCATTTTTCATTGCTTCCTCAATATTTTTTCCTTCTGTACCACCACCAAATTCTGGAAATTCTACCCAATATCCTGTTCCCTCTTTATGAAATATAGCCGGATACGTTTTTAACATTCTACTACCTCCGATGTAAAAAGACTTAGGAATGTAAAACTTACAACCCTAAATCTTTGAGAATCTTTCTTTCCAATCCCTTTCCCAAATCTTCATTTCCATGAACTGGAATCGTGACAAGATAAGAAAAACCCTCTTTCTTAAAATGATGATGACTTCCTCTTTGACGAACTTCAACCCATCCATTCTCAAGAGCTAGTTTCACCATTTCTTTACCTGTAAGTGGCATATATTATTGTTACCTCCTTACACTTACTATTATACGCATTATGTGTATTAATGTCAAATTAAAACAAACCACTTTTTTTCTCAATAACTACAAAATAAAATAGACCAGCTTCCTGATCTACTTTATTCTATATTCATTGACTTTTGCTCAAAATTTGGTCAAAAAAGACAAAAAATACTAAATTATTTTTAAAAATGAACTTGTGATAATTGCCTTCAAATAAACATTTTGAATTTTCTTTGTCTTTCTTTACATTTCTAAAAATGCCCCCTGCAGGAATCGAACCTGCAACTACTCCTTAGGAGGGAGTTGTTATATCCATTGAACTAAGGGAGCTAGATAAAAACTCTGCTGAAGAAGCAGAGTTTTTAGTCGAATTAACGACGGATTTCTTTGATACGAGCTGCCTTACCTTGAAGTGCACGCAAGTAGTACAATTTCGCACGACGTACTTTACCGTAACGAACAACTTCGATTTTTTCAACACGTGGAGTGTGAATTGGGAAGATACGCTCAACACCTACACCGTTAGAGATTTTACGAACTGTGTAGTTTTCTGAGATGCCAGCACCTTTACGTGCAATAACAACACCTTCAAAAATCTGGATACGTTCACGGTTACCTTCGACAACTTTCGCGTGTACACGAACAGTGTCACCAGGACGGAATGATGGGATATCTGTACGAAGTTGACCTTCAGTCAAGCTTTGGATTAATGGATTCATTTTATTCTCCTATCTTTGTCAATCTTGAGGAAACTTCCTCAGCGGATAAACTGTATTTTTGTGCGTCCATTACACACAAGATACAGTTTACCAAATTTCCACAAAAAAGTAAAGAAATTTATAGCAGAATTCCTAAAAAAATCGCAACCAAACCACCTAGGTAGGTCAAAGTCAGGTAAGAATAAAAAACCTTCTTATCACTTAACAGTCTTTGAAGTTCATCATTCAAGGTCGAAAAAGTTGTCAAACCTCCACAAAATCCAGTTGCTAGAATAGCATAGACTTCCTTAGACTCCACATGATTGTAGAATAATCCAATCAAAAAACAACCTAGAAGATTGGCTATTAGCGTTCCGAGTGGCAATTTAGAAGCTTGATTATAGCGGGAAAAGAAATAGCGCACTAAAGCTCCGAAACCACAAGCAATTGCAAGATAGACGATTACCATTTCTTCCTCCCTAAATAGTAAGCTAAAAGCAGTCCTCCACCGATGCTCAAAAGCAAATACAGAACTAAACTAAGATAACGCCCTGTATCAAGCAGTTTCACAACATCAAGCATGAGACTAGAAAAGGTTGTTAAACCTCCGCAAAAACCAGTCCCCAGAGCTAAAATAACGCCTTTACTGGTTCCCTTATAGACCAAATAACCCTTGACAAGATAAACCAAGCAGAAAATGCCTAGATAGTTAACAAGAAGGGTTCCCCAAGGAAATTCAGGACTGGCTGGTAACCAAGTAGAAACCAGGTAGCGAACCAGTCCGCCCAACATGGCAGCTAGAAAAATCCCTAGCGGATAAAATTGTTCTTTTTTCATTTGATATTTTGATCCTGATAATCACGCGAACGTTTGAGTATGTCAGAAAAAGTCGCGACAATAGTCTCCTGATAGCGCTTGTCCTCTACACGATTTCTGACCTTTTCAAAAATAACTGCTTCTCTCTTGGTATCTAAAATCGGTTTCCCTGAAGCCTTCTTATAAGCGACAACCTCTTCAACTAAATGCATTCTTTCTTCTAACAGTTTGACAATTTGGTCGTCGATTTGATCAATTTCTTGACGAATAATATCTAAATCCATACAGTCTCCTCCTTTATTTGAATTATTGTATCAAAAAGCCACCAAATAGGCTAGTAAAATCCCAACTCTCGATAAGAAAAATGCACTGATTGATTACATCAGCGCACTTTTATACTTATCCTACTTTAGCAGCCAATTCTTCTGCGAATTGTTCCAAGCGTTCAATGTCTTCTTCCTCAGCAGAGAGATCAACTTTGACACATTCTGAACCTTTTTCCGCTCCTGTTGACACAAAAACACGGTCAAAGTCATCAACAGCTTTACAGAATTCATCGTAGAAGGTATCTCCTGAGCCGACCACTCCGTAGATTTTGCCATTCAAATTGAGATCAGCTAAATCTTCGTAGAAGTCCATCATCTCATCTGGCAATTCACCATCACCATAAGTATAGGTCGCAACGATAGCGATGTCAGCTTCCAAGAAGTCTGAAGCGTCAACCGTTGTACATTCGTCAACATCGACATCCAAGCCCAAGTCACGTAATTTGTCTGCTACAATATCTGCAATTTCTTCGGTATTACCGGTCATACTGGCAAATACAATTTTTGCTAATGCCATATCGTCCTCCTCAATTTATCTTTCTCCATTATATCACATCTTTTTCATTTTAAAAATAAAAATTCTTGTGCTACAATGAAATGAGAAAGAATTGAGGTTATTTATGGAAATTTGCCATCAAATTTTAGAAAAAATCAAAGAATACGACACGATTATCATTCACCGTCATATGAAACCAGACCCTGATGCCTTGGGAAGTCAAGTGGGCCTGAAAGCCTTGCTGGAATATCATTTCCCTGAAAAAACCATCAAAGCTGTAGGTTATGATGAACCAACTCTTACTTGGATTGCTGAAATGGATCTTGTTGAAGATAGTGTCTACCAAGACGCCCTTGTTATCGTCTGTGATACGGCGAATACTGCTCGTATCGATGATAAACGTTATAGTCAAGGTGATTTTCTCATTAAGATTGACCACCATCCAAATGATGATGTCTACGGTGACCTATCTTGGGTTGATACTAGTTCAAGCAGCGCTAGCGAGATGATTACCCTATTTGCCCAAACAACTCAACTGGCCTTGTCAGATCGAGCTGCTGAGTTGCTCTTTGCAGGAATTGTTGGTGATACAGGTCGCTTCCTCTACCCTTCTACGACTGCACGGACTCTTCGCCTAGCTGCCTATCTGAGAGAACATAACTTTGACTTTGCGGCTCTCACTCGTAAAATGGATACTATGAGCTACAAAATTGCTAAACTTCAAGGCTACATCTACGACCATCTGGAAGTGGATGAAAATGGTGCAGCTCGTGTTATCCTGAGTCAGAAAATCTTAAAACAATTCAATGTTACTGATGCTGAAACTGCAGCCATTGTCGGTGCACCTGGACGTATTGACAGTGTGAGTCTCTGGGGAATTTTTGTGGAACAGGCTGATGGCCACTACCGTGTTCGCTTACGCAGTAAAATCCATCCTATCAATGAAATTGCCAAGGAACATGATGGTGGAGGCCATCCTCTAGCAAGCGGTGCTAATTCCTATAGCCTAGAGGAAAACGAAATCATCTACCAAAAGTTAAAAAACTTGCTTAAAAACTGATAAAATACTTGCCAAACTTTTCAGAATCTGATAGACTAGTATGGTAACAATCTATGGCTCGCAAAGAGACCATGGCAGAAAGGAAATATTGCAAAATGAAAAAAGATATCCATCCAGAATATCGCCCAGTTGTCTTCATGGACACAACTACTGGTTACCAATTCCTTAGCGGTTCAACAAAGCGCTCTAACGAAACAGTTGAGTTCGAAGGCGAAACTTACCCATTGATTCGTGTGGAAATTTCATCAGACTCACACCCATTCTACACTGGACGTCAAAAGTTCACTCAAGCAGATGGACGCGTGGATCGTTTCAACAAAAAATACGGTCTCAAATAATGATAAAAAGGACAGTTTCGGCTGTTCTTTTTTATTTCTTGAAATCAACTGCTGTTTTCATGTTCCAAACTCGTACTCTTCGAAAATCTCTTTGGTAATTTAATGTTAGGGAATTTATACTAACAATAGACTTTTAGCCTCAAAATTGATAAAATAAAAAAGAAAATAAGATAAAAGGAAACTGTAAATCACCATGATGAACATGCAAAACATGATGCGCCAAGCACAAAAACTTCAAAAACAAATGGAACAAAGCCAAGCTGAACTTGCTGCTATGCAATTTGTTGGCAAATCTGCTCAAGACCTTGTTCAAGTGACCTTAACAGGTGACAAAAAAGTTGTCAGCATTGACTTTAATCCAGCTGTCGTTGATCCAGAAGATCTTGAAACTCTTTCTGATATGACTGTTCAGGCCATCAACTCTGCTCTTGAACAAATCGATGAAACGACTAAGAAAAAATTAGGTGCTTTCGCTGGAAAATTGCCATTCTAAGCATAAGAAAAACAAGCATTCGAGAGAATGCTTGCCTATCGTGGGAGGAACAACTGTTCCTCTTTTTTTACTAAAAAAATTAAAGAATTCCATGGCCTGTTTGAAAAGCAATTCAGTATACTCTGGGTCTTCTTGCGCAATGGTAACCTGGTCTTGAATCATTTCCAAGTCATCCGTTATCATGCCATCAGCTCCCAAATGAACTGATTTATCAAAGGACTCTGAACTATTGATGGTCCAAACGTACAATTTCTGATCCGTATTCCAAAGCTTGTTGACAAAATTTTCATCTAAAGTTGAATACTCCATGGTGTAACCTGTAGCCTTGGTTCTTGGAAAAATACTATTATAAGGTAGGATGAAAAAGACTGGAATTTGTGAGTCGTAGGCTAGCACCTGATCAATCACATGGTAGTCCAAGGATTGCATTTGGTGCCCATTCTGCTTAAGAACCGTTCCATATTTTCCCATAAATCGTTTCATCATATCTGGGCTATCTTTTCGACTGGTTTTTATCTCAATAAGGAGTTTTTGATGCAATTCATTGGCTTTATTGAGATAGTCATCAAAACTGGACACCTTGCTATGATAACCATTTTCTGAAATATCAAGTTTGGTTAATTCTTTCAAAGTGAGATCCTGTGGATTGGCATTAACTCCTGTCAGATGCTTGATATTGGCATCATGCATCATGACAAACTGGCCATCTTTTGTTTCTTGTACATCCGTCTCAACAAAATCTGGACTTAGTTGGGCTGTCTTTTCTAAAGATTGAACTGTATTCTGCACACCATTCTTATTAGATACTCCCCTGTGAGAAATGATTAAAGGTTTATGTGAAACTGGAGCTTCTAAATAAACATAACCCTCAAGAGCGAAAAAGATACAAGCACAGCCCATCACTCCCCATCTCATCCAGTGGTCTTTCTTTCTCCTTGGTGTGATTTCTAGTTCTTCTCCTGTTAAGAAGGAAACAAACTTAATGAGAAAGTAAGTCAAGGCCATATAGTGGAAATTCTTAATCAAGACAAAGTTAATCATTCCCATCACAAGAGATTCCTTATGGGTCAAACCATCCATCAGTGCCTGACTTGCCAAGATTGGAATCAATAAAAGAATGAAAAATAGGTAGGTTTTGACGACAATCCAAAGCAAGTTCCAAGTATAAAACCAGGAGTGCTTTCTTGTCTTCTCTAGACTGTATCTGACAGCTTCTTTGACTGTTTTCTTCTCAAATAAAAGCTGAGATAGGGCAAACATGAAACGCACTGAAATGTAAAATAGAAGTAGAGCCAGAATAGTAACCACTATACCCAGAAGCCAATACTTGTCTTCCACATAATCAACGATAAAGTCTGGAATGACAATTTTATTTAGGTAGTAAATCTTTAAAATCTTTCGAATCAATGGAAAGAGCATCATGACATAAAAGAAGATAAAGGTTATCTTGGAAATCGTCACTTGCTTCATAAACAAGAAACTCTGACGAAAGACCTTGCGACTATACTCCAGCAGGGTTCTCCTTTCATGATAGAGGAGGTGTCGAGCTCCGATAAAGAGAAGTCCTATCTGGTAATAGGCGACCAGTAAATTAACAATCACCAGAACAAATAAAGCGAGACTAACAAAGGGAGAACCCTTTATAATAGCGAAAATATTATTGTAGGAAAGAAAGAGATAACCTGTCTGACGGAGTAACAGTCCAGCAATCCAAGAATTAAGCGGTAACCAGACAAACTCAATCATCATAAATATCAAGAAAAAGAGAAAGAGAATTTTATCTAGATTAAAGTATATCTGCTTAAAACCTAGATTTTTAGGTTTTTCAGGTTTCATAGGCACTCCTAGTCAAATAATTGAGACAAGTCCAAGCCTCCAAAAGGATTGTTCGAGAGACTACTTTCTGTCCCTAACAATTCTCTAGCTTGATCCGACTCTAGAAAGGACTCGTAAACACGCGCCGTCATACGAGCATCCTCTAAACTATTATGAGACTGACCTTGAAATCCAAGAAATGAGGCAACAGTTTGCAACTTGAGATTAGCAATACCATGTAAATCCGAACTCCGACGTTCAAAAGCTTCATCATACAAGTCCACCTTATACTGCTGGCTATAGTCTAAACCATGCTCTGCTAGAATAGGCAAATCACTTTTAGCAGCATTGTAGCCAACCATGGGTAAAGAACCCACAAACTCTTGGAATTCTTTTATAACTTCCTCCACTGGAGGAGCATCTTTTAAGGTCTCAGCCGTAATCCCTGTCAAACCATTGATAAAACTCTTTAGAGGCACACTAGTATGGACATAGGAATCATAGGCATCGATTTCCTGACCATCTCTAAAACGCACTGCCGATACTTGAATCAAGTGTGTTTGCCCTTCATGCTGATTAAATTCTAAATCGAAAGCAATGTAATCTTCTAATCGTTCCATTCTATACTTCTCCCATACGGTTATTTTACTTGAGCAACTATACTATTTAGAAATAAAAGAAGCCATCAGGTTAGCATTTAACCTAAACAGCTCCTTGATTATCCTCCAAATAAACGAGCAAAAAAGCCTTTCTTAGTGGATTGGACTTCTTCTTTTTGCTTGGTCCAGCTCTAGCTTAAGATTTTCTTGATCCTTCATTGCTTGAAGGGTCAATTGTTGCTGCTGATCGAGTTGTTTGTCTTTCTCAGCAATCTGACGGTCTTTGATACGCATCTGCTCGTCTTTTTTTCTGATAACTGACGATCCTTGGCTTTTAATTGTTCATAGAGACGAAGAATTTCTGCATTCTTCTCATCAACCAGAATCTCCATCAGTTCACGTTGCTTGACATCTTCACTGACAGGCTCATCTTCAAAAATCGTTTTTTTATAGATTTCTTCTAGCTTAATCAAGCCACTTCTGGTAACAACTGTTACCCCTTTGTCATTTTTATCTGTGTCTTCTTCTGGTAATTCTTTTGACACGGTTATTGATTGCTTGGCGAGATAATCCTAAGACCTCTGCAATCTCACTGACGGTCATTTCAATACTCATAATATCCTCTGAAACGTTTTCTAGCTTTTCTTTACTTAAATCTTATCATAAGCTAGAAAAACTGTCAAATTTTCGCTTAATTTAAGGCCTTCAAAAAGGCTAATAAGACTTGAGCAGAGCGATGTCCAGCTTCAATAATAAACTCATCAAAAGAGATGTTTGCTTCATGGTTGGCATTGTCACTCATAGCTCGGATGACTAAAACTGGAAGATTAAGAGCATGCGCTGCCTGAGCAATAGCTGCCCCCTCCATCTCAACGGCTAAAACTTCTGGGAAATGGGACTTAATCGCTTCTATCCTATCATTTCCTGCAACAAAACTATCTCCTGTAGCAATCAAACCAAGATGCCAGTTCTGGTCCAATTGAGATAAACTCTCTTGAATTTTGGCAACAAAGGTTTTATCTGATTCGAAATACAGCGGTTGTTGCGCCATTTGTCCATAAGCATAGTCAAAAGCTGTAACATCCACGTCATGATAGGCTAATTTGTCAGCAATCACAACATCCCCAATAGCAATACCTTCTGCTACTGCCCCAGCTGATCCCGTATTAATTAAAGCATCCACTTGAAAATGGTCAGCCAAAATCGCCACACTCATAGCAGACATGACCTTACCAATTCCACTTTCTACAAGAACGACTTCATGCGAGGCAAGGTTTCCTGTATAATAGGTATTCCCCAAAACAACATGCTCCTGAGCATTGTCTAAATGCTGGACCAGATAAGCCAGTTCTTCTGGCATAGCCGCAATAATTCCTATTTTCATTTCAATTCCTTTTCTATTACAACAGTTTCATTGCTAAGACAAGCAAAATCAAGAGAAAGATGACTGCGAATAAGATTTTATTTAATTTAGAATTGAAGACATTTCTCTTGGTATTTTCAATGCGACGGCTTTTATGAATAGACGGTTCGACCTGAATCTTCAAGGTGTCCTGACTAAATCCATGATCCTTAGGATTGGCATAACCAAAACGGGAAGAAGATGTTTGTAAAATCTTAGTTTCCTCATCATCTAGCAAAGGGGGACCTGAAATTTTTTCTCCTCTATTAGCTCTTTCAATCATTTCATCCGTTAATAAAGGTTTACCCATACTGACCTCCTCTATTTTTGTGCAATTCCCAATATTGAACAGCCATAATTGTCTTGGCATCACAAATATGACCTGATTGGATCAATTCCTTGGCTTCTTCTAGACTTACTTCTAGGACTTCCAAGGTTTCATCATCATCCTGCGGACGCGGATTTTCCACCTTTGTCAAATCGCTGGCTAGGTATAGTTTTAACTTCTCATTACAAAAGCCAATAGCTGAATAAAAGTCATACAAGAGTTCTAACTTCCCTGTATAGGCTGTTTCTTCCTCCAGTTCACGAAGGGCTGCTGCAACAGGGTCTGTATTTTCTCCTACTTCCAGTTTTCCAGCTGGAATCTCGTAAGACACAGCCTCGATGGCTTTGCGGTACTGCTTGACCAAGATAAGTTTTTGCTCATCCGTTACAGCTAAAACGCAGACAGCTCCATTGTGGAAAATCAAATCGCGTTGAGCAGTTCCCTTACCTTCTGGTAATTCAACCTGATCTTGGACCAGTTTAAAAATTGGTCCTTGATAGATTTCTTTTCGACTAAGCGTTTTTTCTTCAAATTCCATGACAGGCTTCTACTGATTCTTAGGATGATGAGGAAGGCGTGTTGCATATTCGTCTTTATTGACCTGACGACCACGACCAATAGCAATCGCATCCGCTGGAACGTCTTTAGTAATAGTTGAACCAGCACCAACGAGGGAATTATCACCTAACTCAACTGGGGCAATAATGGTTGAATTTGAACCAACAAAGACATTGTTGCCAATGACTGTCTTGTATTTATTTTTACCGTCATAGTTGACTGTAATAGTTCCTGCACCGAAATTAACCTGCTACCCACTTCACAGTTTCCGATATAAGTCAAATGACCAGCCTTAGTATTCTCACCGATTGAAGACCCTTTCACCTCAACAAAGTTACCAATATGAACTTGGGCACCCAGACTTGAACCTGGACGAATGTGGGCATACGGACCGACTGTCACTCCGTCAGCAACACTACTTTCTTCAATCATAGAGTTGGTAATGATAGCTCCTGCTCCGATAGTGCTATCCACCACATAAGTTCCATTTGTCAAAACAGTCGCAGCACCAATTTTCGTTTTCCCTTTCAAGGTAACATTGGCTTCGATTTGAACTTCAGGCGCAATCTCAACATCAATATCGATATAAGTTGCTTCTGGATTGACAAAGCTAACACCATTGACCATGTGCTGATGATTAATGCGACGACGCATAACTGACTCAGCTGTCGCAAGTGCCACACGGTCATTTACCCCAAGACTTTCATCAAAATCTTTCAAAGTATAAGCACCAACTTTTTCACCAGCTTCACGGAAAATTCCAATGACATCTGTAATATAGTATTCGCCTTGAGCGTTATTAGTATTAATATTTTTCAAAGCCTCAAACAAACGCTCGTTGTCAAAGACGTAAGTTCCAGTGTTGATTTCCTTGATTTGTTTTTCAAAATCTGTAGCATCCTTCTGCTCAACAATGCGAAGAACCTCAGCATTCTCATTACGCACAATTCGTCCATAGCCAAAAGGATTATCTGTTTCAGCAGTCAAGATAGTCGCCACATTTTTATGATTGATGTGGAAATCAATCAAGTTTTTCAAGCTTTCACCTGTGATTAAAGGAGTATCTCCTGCAATGACCAAGGTGTGACCTGACAAACCTTCTAAGATTGGCTCTGTCATCATAACCGCATGACCAGTTCCTAACTGTTCAGATTGAGTCACAAATTCTGTCTGTCCAGCCAAGACCTCTTCAACCAATTCTGCCTTGTGTCCGACAACTGTTACTGTCTTTTCAGGTTGGATAGCTCCCACACTACGGAAAACATGTTCCAACATAGAAATACCCGCAACCTTGTGCAACACTTTTGGCAAATCAGATTTCATGCGAGTCCCTTTACCCGCTGCTAAATAATGGCATAATTTGACATAATCTTCTCTTTTCTCTAGAAATTCCCTTTTATTATACCATATTTCAAATCATTCCGCTCCCTAGAATGAAAAAATGCTCCAAAGTCCTTTCCTTAACCCATTTTTTGAGTATTTTTTTTGATTTTTTCCCATTTTTAAGGTAAAATTATGAGATATGAGAAAGAAAATTAATCCGCTTATTTTATTTGGTTTTTTTGGGATTATGATTTTCATTTTAATCCTGAATCGCCCTCGTTTTGAGGAACATCCTGTAAAAACAAAGTCAAATATCGCGCAAGTAGAAACACAAGCGCTACACAATATAGATAAACCAGTGATTGATGTTTCTGGTTGGCAGCGTCCTGAGGAAATTAATTACGATACTCTGTCTCAAAACATTTCTGGAGCTATCGTTCGCGTCCATAGTGGTGCTCAAACGTCCAAAGAGAACGATGCTTCCTTTGTTAATGGGGTAGATAAGGCCTTTAAAACCCATATTACCGAGTTTCAAAAACGAAATGTCCCAGTTGGGGTCTATGCCTTTGTAGCTGGAAAAAGTGTCCAAGAAATGGAAAAGGCCGCTGAAGTTTTTTATAACGCTTCATCTCCATACAGCCCTAGCTACTATTGGCTAGATGTGGAAGACAAAACCATGTCCAATATGAACGAGGGTGTTGAAGCTTTCCGAGCAAAGCTAGAATCACTGGGTGCTAAAAACATCGGAATCTACGTCGGAATCTACTTCATGGAAGAACACAGTATTGATACAGACAAGTTTACCTCTGTTTGGATTCCTTCCTATGGTTCTGACTCAGGATTTTACGAGGCAACTCCTAAGACTGATTTAGATTACGACATTCATCAGTACACTTCTAAAGGAAAAATTGCTGGCTTTGACCACGATTTGGATATCAACGTTATCTCTTCCCTAAAAAACAAAGAAGAAACCTTTAGAAAACTCTTTTTAAAACCTTAAAAGCATTTGTTTACCATTTGCTTTTTCTTTTTGTGTTTGATTATGATACAATATAGTAAGGAGTTTTTGAAATAGAAATAGTTGGAGGAAGTATATGTTCTCATGGTTAGCACGCCTTATTAAAGGGATTGTCATTGCTCTTGGATTTATCCTACCGGGAATTTCTGGAGGAGTTCTAGCAGCAATCTTAGGAATTTATGAACGGATGATTGGCTTTCTGGCCCATCCCTTTAAAGACTTTAAAGAAAATGTTTTGTACTTTATTCCAGTTGCCATCGGTATGCTTCTGGGAATCGGCTTATTTTCTTATCCGATTGAATACCTTCTTGAAATTATCAGGTCTTTGTCTTATGGAGCTTTGCAGGTGCCATCATTGGTACAGTTCCTAGCCTCCTCAAGGAATCAACTCGAGAATCTGACCGAGACAAGATTGATTTGGCTTGGTTCTGGACAACCTTTATCATTTCTGGTTTAGGACTCTATGCCTTAAATTTTGTCGTTGGAACCTTAAGTGCCAGCTTTCTTAATTTCGTCCTAGCAGGCGCACTATTGGCCCTTGGTGTATTGGTTCCTGGTCTTAGTCCATCAAATCTACTTTTGATTTTGGGTCTCTATGCTCCTATGTTGACTGGTTTTAAAACCTTTGACCTCTTGGGAACCTTCTTCCCGATTGGAATCGGTGCAGGTGCAACTCTCATTATTTTTTCAAAATTGATGGATTATGCCCTAAACAACTACCACTCACGCGTCTATCATTTCATCATCGGTATCGTCCTATCAAGTACCCTTTTAATCTTGATTCCAAATGCAGGAAACGCTGAAAGTATCCAATACACAGGTCTTTCACTTGTTGGGTATGTCATCATTGCCTTCTTCTTTGCACTGGGAATCTGGCTTGGTATTTGGATGAGCCAATTGGAGGATAAGTATAAATAATGGTAAAAAAAGTTAAAATCAAAAAAACATTGGTGGAACAAATCCTGTCTAAAGCAGGTATCCCACATCAGGGGATTCAAATCAATGCTCTGGAAGGAGAACTTCTGCAAGGTTATGACCGAAATCAGATTTTCAAAACCTTGGCTCTTTTGGGAGACAAGACAGGACCGATTATCGGAATTATCCCTATCACTCAACACTTGTCTGAAAAGAAACTAGCTAAAATTTCCGGCAATAAAAAAGTGAGTATGATTCCACAAAAGGACTTGGAAAAAACAACTGGTTATATTCACGGAGCCAATAATCCTGTCGGAATTCGTCAGAAACACAATTACCCCATTTTTATCGATAAGATTGCTCTAGACTTAGATCAAATAATTGTCTCTGCAGGCGAAGTTGGTCACAGCATTATCGTCGCACCACAAGACTTGGCTAGCTTTGTAAAAGCTGACTTTGTAGATATTTTGGAGGACAACAAGTAATGAAACTCTACTTTGTCCGCCACGGTCGTACGGTCTGGAACCAAGAAGGACGCTTTCAAGGTGCTAGTGGAGATTCTCCCCTTCTTCCTGAATCCATTGACACCCTAAAACAACTTGGCCAGTATCTCAAGGAAATTCCTTTTGAGAAAATTTATTCAAGTGATTTACCTCGAGCGGTCAGATCTGCTGAAATTATCCAAGTCAACTCCAGACCCCCTGTCCTTTAGAAAGTGTTCCTGACCTTCGTGAATGGCAGCTGGGTAAATTAGAAGGTTTGAAAATTGCAACCTTGGAAGCTATTTACCCGCAACAAATCCAGGCTTTCCGTTCAAATCTTGCTATGTTTGACACTCAAATGTTCGGAGCTGAATCCCTCTATAGCACAACCCAACGGACCATCCAATTTATCAAGTCACTCAAAGATAATCCAGCTGAGCGTATTCTAATTGTCGGTCACGGCGCCAATCTTACTGCCAGTCTTCGTACTCTCCTAGGCTATAAAGAGCCTCTTCTTCGTAAAGATGGCGGTCTAGCAAATGCCAGCCTAACCATTCTAGAAACCCATGATTTTGAAACATTCACTCTTGATACTTGGAATGATACTTCCTATCAATAACAGAACTTGATTTTAGCGTCAAGTTCTTTTTAGTTTTGAAAGATTATCCGTGAATTTCTTGGCTATTTATGATAAAATGGGAGTATCGCAAAAAATGACTCATCGTATTCAATTTTGAGTAAAACTAGGAGGATCCCATGTCAACAGAACATATGGAAGAACTAAATGACCAGCAGATCGTTCGCCGTGAAAAAATGGCTGCGCTCCGTGAACAAGGAATCGATCCCTTTGGAAAACGCTTTGAACGTACTGCTAACTCTCAAGAATTAAAAGATAAATATGCTGACCTCGATAAAGAACAATTACACGATAAAAACGAAACAGCTACTATCGCAGGACGCTTGGTAACTAAACGTGGTAAAGGTAAAGTTGGTTTTGCCCACCTTCAAGACCGCGAAGGTCAAATCCAGATCTACGTTCGTAAGGATGCTGTTGGTGAAGAAAATTACGAAATCTTCAAAAAAGCAGACCTTGGTGACTTTCTTGGTGTAGAAGGCCAAGTGATGCGTACAGATATGGGAGAACTCTCTATCAAGGCTACTCACATCACACACCTATCTAAGGCTCTTCGTCCACTTCCAGAAAAATTCCATGGTTTGACAGACGTTGAAACAATTTACCGTAAACGTTACCTTGACTTGATTTCGAACCGTGAAAGCTTCGAGCGTTTTGTCACTCGTTCAAATCATCTCTGAAATCCGTCGTTACCTTGACCAAAAAGGTTTCCTTGAAGTAGAAACACCTGTTCTTCACAACGAAGCTGGTGGTGCTGCTGCCCGTCCATTTATCACCCACCACAATGCCCAAAACATTGACATGGTACTTCGTATCGCGACTGAGCTTCACTTGAAACGCCTAATCGTTGGTGGTATGGAACGTGTTTACGAAATCGGACGTATCTTCCGTAACGAAGGAATGGATGCTACTCACAACCCTGAGTTTACTTCTATCGAAGTGTACCAAGCTTATGCAGATTTCCAAGACATTATGGACTTGACTGAAGGTATTATCCAACACGCTGCTAAATCAGTCAAAGGTGATGGTCCAGTTAACTATCAAGGAACTGAAATCAAGATTAACGAACCATTTAAACGAGTTCACATGGTGGATGCCATCAAAGAAATTACTGGTGTAGATTTCTGGCAAGATATGACTTTGGAAGAAGCCAAAGCTATCGCTGCTGAGAAGAAAGTTCCAGTTGAGAAACACTATACTGAAGTTGGTCACATTATCAATGCCTTCTTTGAAGAGTTCGTTGAAGAAACCTTGATTCAACCAACCTTTGTCTATGGACATCCAGTAGCTGTATCTCCACTGGCTAAGAAAAATCCTGAAGACGAACGCTTTACTGATCGTTTCGAGCTCTTCATCATGACTAAGGAGTACGGTAATGCCTTTACTGAGTTGAACGACCCAATCGACCAACTTAGCCGTTTCGAAGCTCAAGCCAAAGCTAAAGAACTTGGTGATGATGAAGCGACAGGTATCGACTACGACTACATTGAAGCCCTTGAATATGGTATGCCACCAACAGGTGGTTTGGGAATCGGTATCGACCGTCTCTGCATGCTCCTCACTGATACAACCACTATCCGTGATGTATTGCTCTTCCCAACAATGAAATAAACTCTTATCCTCTGGTACTTGCCAGGGGATTTTTTCATAGCCAAAAGAAATAGACTGAAGTTTTCACCTCAGTCTATTTTTCTATTGGACTTTAGAAAGGAAGTTTTTCTTTCTTATACTCAATGAAAATCAAAGTACAAACTAGGAAGCTAACCGCAGGTTGCTCAAAACAGTGTTTTGAGGTTGTGGATAGAACTGACGAAGTCAGTAACCATACCTACGGCAAGGTGAAGCTGACGTAGTTTGAAGAGATTTTCGAAGAGTATTAGTCTTCTTTTTCTTACGAGCTACAAGTCCGAATGCACCCAACATTCCAAGAAGTCCAAGACTAGCTAGACCAGCCTTATCTTCTGTACCAGTATTTGGTAATTCCTTCTTGTCATTAGAACTTGGTTGCTCTTGATTGATTGGATTTGTCACTTTCTTATAGTGATGTAGTGTATTTCCTTTAGCATCCGTTGTTGAATGACTAAATTCATATCCTTCCAACTCTATTGGATTGTGTTTTCCTTCTTTATCTGAAGTAATTCGGTTACCATTTTCATCAAGATATTCCGTTACAATCTGAATAGTTGAATCGCCATTTTGAGAAATGACTCCTCCACCATTTGTGATTTAGGTGTTACTGTTACAGGAACTTCCACTGTAATAATACGACCGTCAGGTAATTTAACTTTTACCTTAACAACTGGTTTTGTTCCTGGTGTTTCTGTTGTTGGAATTTCTCCTACTTCAACAATTTCCCATCCTTCTGGTAAACCTACTTTCTTAATAACATCCTCTTTCGTAATAGGAGTTCCAACTTCCACTACAATAGGAGTTACTTTCGGTGTTACGATGATTGGTACTTCTACTTCAACAATTTCTCCAGTTGGAACTTTAATCTTCACTTTAACGCTTGGTTTCACTCCAGCAGGAATTGTTGTTGGGATTTCTCCTACTTCGACAATTTCCCATCCTGGTTCTTTCGGAAGATCGATATGTCCTTTCACATCGTCTGGTGTGATTGGAGTTCCTTGTGGTACAACAATTTGTCTTACAGTTGGCGTAACGATGACTGGTACATCGACAGTAATCTTACGACCATCTGGTAATTCAATCTCTACTGGAACGACTGGTTTTGTTCCTGGTGTTGATGTTGTTGGGATTTCTCCTACTTTGTTACCTTCCCTCCATTTGGTAATTCAATATGTTTCTGAACATCTTCTGGAGTAACTGGTGTTCCTACTGAAACTACTACAGGTGTTACTTTCGGTGTTACGATTACAGGAATATTTACAGTTACTCGAATTCCATTTGGTAATTCAATCACTACTGGAATACTTGGTCTTTCTCCTGGAATATCCGTTGTAGGTTTATCTCCAATAGAAATAACTTTTACTCCTTTTGGAATGTGTTTTTCAACATCCTCATTAGTAATTGGATCTCCCTCTTTTTTAACAATGTCTTCAATAGGTGTTACAGTTACTGGGATTTCTACAGTCACAACTTTACCATTTGGTAATGTAATCGTTACTTTTACAGGATCCTTCTTACCTGGTGTTGTTAAGTCTGGAAGATCTCCTACCTTAACAGTTGCTCCTTCTGGTACTTTGATTTGTTTCAAGATATCTTCTGGAGTCAATTTATCTTTCGTTACTGGTGTTTCGATTGGTGTAACTGGCGTTACAGTTACAGGAACGTCCACTGTAATCACTTTACCATTTGGTAATTCAATCGTTACCTTAACTGGATCTTTCTTACCTGGAGTTGTCAAATCTGGAATATTTTCAACTTTAGTAACCTTACCACCTTCTGGAATCGTAATTCCTTTAGTGTAATCGTCCGGTGTTAATGGGGTGGTTGTGACTGGAATCTCGATTTCCTTAACTGGCGTTACGTTTACAGGAACGTCCACTGTAATCACTTTGCCATTTGGCAATTCAATCGTTACCTTAACTGGATCTTTCTTACCTGGCGTTGTTAAGTCTGGAATGTTTGCAACGTTCGTTACTTTACCGCCTTCTGGAATCTTAATTCCTTTTGTGTAATCCTCTGGGGTTAACGGTGTTGTGGTTACTGGTGTTTCAATTTCCTTAACTGGAGTAACAGTGACTGGAACATCCACAGTATAAGATTTACCATTTGGTAATGTAATCGTTACTTTTACAGGTGTTTTTTCACCTGGTGTTGTTAAATCTGGAAGATCGCCGACCTTAACAGTTGCTCCTTCTGGAATCTTCATTCCTTTTGTATAATCGTCTTCAGTCAAAGGAGTGTTTGTTACTGGTGTTTCAATCGGTGTTGGTTTTGTTTCAACTACTTTAATAGTAGCTGGAACTTCTACTAACACTTTTCCATCTTTATCTTTTACAACTACTGTAACTGGTTATCCCCTGGAGTTGTTCCATCATATGGAGTTGTTTGTCCTTCTGGAACTTTGTATTCGAATGTTGAACCTTCTGGATAGTCACTTGGTATGATACTATCTTCAGCTTTAGGTTTATCTTTATCTTCAGCATTTACTGGAGTTAATTGTTCTTTACCTTGAACGACTTTAATCTTCGCAGGTACTTCTACAATTGTATCTCCATCTGAATCTTTCACAACTACAGTAACATCTTTTTCACCTGGTGTTGTTCCATCATATGGAGTTGTTTGTCCTTCTGGAGTCTTATATTCAAACGTTGAACCTTCTGGATAATCATCTGGTGTAATGCTATCTTGTGGTTTTGGTTTCTTATCACCTTCAGCATTCACTGGAACATACTGTGTCTTAGGTTCTACAACAACAATCTTAGCTGGAATTTCTGTAATTGGTTGCCCGTCTAATTTCGCTACTACCGTTACAGGTTTTTCACCTGGTGTTGTTGTATCTACTGGAGTGTTATCTTTGTATTCAAATGTTGTTCCAGTTGGGAAATCATTTGGATTAATGTTTTCTTTTGGATTTGGCTGTTTATTAGCTGGATCTACTGGTACATATTTAGGATAGCTTTCTACTACACGTACTGTAGATGGTACTTCAACTAATACCTTATCCCCTTGTTTCACAACAACAGTAACTTTCTTATCACCTGGTGTAGATGTATCTACCTCTTCTTTGTACTCAAATGTTGCATCATCTGGATAATCATTTGGATCAATACTATCTTCAGCAGATGGTTGTTTCTTACCTTCATCCACTGGAACGATTTGTGGATTTCCTTGTACGACCTTCACTTTTGTTGGTACTTCAACAAGTTTATCTTCTCCATCTTTCGCAACAACAACCACATCTTTTTCGCCTGGAGTTGTTGTATCTACTGGTGTCTTGTACTCAAATGTTGTTCCATCTGGATATTGTTCTGGATCAATGCTCTTAGATGCATCTGGTTGTGGTTTGCTTGGATCTGCTACTACGTATTGTGTCTTAGGATCTACAACCACTACTTTTGCAGGAACTTCTGCAATTGGTTGACCATTTAGCTTAGCTACAACAGTTACATCTTTTTCGCCTGGTGTTGTTGTATCTACAGGTGTCTTGTACTCAAAGGTTGTGCCTTCTGGATAGTCTCCTGGTGTAACACTGTCTTTCGCTTCTGGTTGTTTCTTAGTTGGATCTGCTACCACAAATTGAGGTGTGCTACCTACTACACGTACAGTTGCTGGTACTTCAACAAGTACCTTATCTCCTTGTTTCACAACAACAGTAACTTTCTTGTCACCTGGTGTAGATGTATCTACTTCTTCTTTATACTCAAATGTCGCATCATCTGGGTAATCATTCGAATCAATACTATCTTCAGGATCTGGTTGTTTCTTACCTTCATCTACTGGAACGATTTGTGGATTTCCTTGTACAACCTTCACTTTTGTTGGTACTTCTACAAGTTTATCTTCTCCATCTTTCGCAACGACAACTACATCTTTTTCACCTGGTGTAGTTGTGTCTACTGGAGTTTTGTACTCAAATGTTGTTCCTTCTGGGTATTGTTCTGGATCAATACTCTTAGATGCATCTGGTTGTGGTTTGCTTGGATCTGCTACTACGTATTGTGTCTTAGGCTCTACTACCACTACTTTTGCAGGAACTTCTGCAATTGGTTGACCATTTAGCTTAGCTACAACTGTCACATCTTTTTCACCTGCAGTTGTTGTATCTACTGGTGTCTTGTATTCAAATGTTGTTCCTTCTGGATAGTCTCCTGGTGTAACACTGTCTTTCGCTTCTGGTTGTTTCTTAGCTGGATCTGCAACTACAAATTGAGGTGTGCTACCTACTACACGTACTGTAGATGGCACTTCAACTAATACCTTATCCCCTTGTTTCACAACAACGGTAACTTTCTTATCCCCTGGTGTAGATGTATCTACTTCTTCTTTGTACTCAAATGTTGCATCATCTGGGTAATCATTCGAATCAATACTATCTTCAGGTGATGGTTGTTTCTTACCTTCATCCACTGGCACGATTTGTGGATTTCCTTGTACGACCTTCACTTTTGTTGGTACTTCTACAAGTTTGTCTTCTCCATCTTTCGCAACGACAACTACATCTTTTTCTCCCGGTGTAGTAGTATCTACTGGAGTTTTGTACTCAAATGTTGTTCCTTCTGGGTATTGTTCTGGATCAATACTCTTAGACGCATCTGGTTGTGGTTTGCTTGGATCTGCTACTACGTATTGTGTCTTAGGATCAACAACTACTACTTTTGCAGGAACTTCTACAATTGGTTGACCGTTTAGTTTAGCTACAACTGTTACATCTTTTTCTCCTGAAGTTGTTGTATCTACCGGTGTCTTGTATTCAAACGTTGTGCCATCTGGATAGTCTTCAGGAGTAACACTGTCTTTTGCCTCTGGTTGTGGTTTGCTTGGATCTGCTACTACAAATTGTGGTGTGCTACCTACTACTCGTACTGTTGCTGGAACTTCAACGATTGTATTTCCTTGTGGGTCAAGCACTTCAACAACCACGTTCTTATCTCCAGTTGTTGTTACATCGATTGGAGATGTTTGTCCTTCTGGAGTTTTGTATCTAAATGTAGATCCTTCTGGATAATCTTCTTTATCAACACTCTTCTCTGGATCCGGAAGAACATCGTTTGTTTCTTTAACGGGTACGATTTGTGGTACACCTTCTACTACTGTTACTGGTACTTTGACCGTTGTAGTTTTTTCTTGACCATCTACAGTGTATTTAACTGGTACATCAACTTCCGTATCTTCTGTTAAGTCTGGAACTGTTACTGTAGCTGTTTCATCAACAGTAACGGTTGCACCTTGTGGTAACTTACCTGTAAATGTTGCATCTTCAATTGCTTTTTTAGCTTTATCTAGTACTTTTTCCTTAGCTTTATCCTTGTCACTGTTTTTAGCAACTAGAATTTCTTCAGCTTCTGGTTTTGGTAAAACTGTTACTGGAACACTTACTGTTTCTGTTAACTTACCATTATCATATGTTACTGGTACGTCTACTTTAACGTCTGTTGCCCCTGCTTTACCTGTTGTTTCTGGTAATGTTGTTGGTTCACCTTTTGTACCATCTGTCCCTGGTGTTACAGCTGCTTTCGCTTGTTCAGCTGTTGGTTTTTCACCTTCGAATACAACAATTTTACTTGGAGTTGAGCTTACTACTGTAACTGGGACTGAAATAGTATCTTCTGCTACTACTGTACCTGTACTATCTTTATATTGAACTTTTACTGGTACATTATCTTTATCACCATTAAAAGTTGTTGCTGGAACAGTATAATCTTGATTTGGAACTAATTCTGCTGTAACTCCTGATGGTAATGTTAGTTTACCTAGTGCAGCTTGTGCTTTTTCTTTCACCGCTGTTGTTAAGTTTTCACCAGTTGTATCTTTTAATGTTGTTACTTTTTCTGGTGTTGCTTTTGGTAATACTTCAACTGGTACATTTACAGTTTCATCTCCTGTTGGGTATGTGACTGTTGTTGGTACAGTTACATCTTTTGCTCCTACTTTACCTGTTGTTTCTGGTAAAGCAGTTTCAGTTGGTGTTCCTACTGTACCTCCAGTACCTGGTGTTACAGCATTCTTAACTTTCTCTGCATCTGGTTTCGTTCCTTCTACAGTGTAAACTGTTTTTGGTTCTGAACCTAATACATTAATTGTTACTGGAATTGTCGTATTGTATGTTTTTCCTTCTACTATGTAAGTAGCTGGAACATTTACAACACCTTTATTTGGACCTTTTTCATTTGTTAGAGTTTCTGCTACAGCTTCTGTTATATCCCCAACTGTTACTGTTGCACCTGTTGGTAATTTCCCTTTGAAGTCTGCTGCTTCAACTAATTCTGTTGCTTTCGCTTTCGCTACTTCTTTTACTTTATCTACTGAAGCTCCTTTTTGTACTTCTACATTACCTGTCGCTTTTGGTAAGACCAACACAGGAACTGTTACTGTTTCAGGAAGTACAACATTTCCCTTCGTATAAGATACTGTTGTTTCAACATTAATGATTTGTCCAGCTTTACCAGTTGTTGTCGGCATATTTTGAACATTATTTACTGTAGCTGTATATCCAGGAATTGTTGCAGGAGTTATTTTTTCCTTAATATCATCATTTTGGATTGTATCTCCTTCAAAAACAACTTTCTGTTGCTTAGTAGATGCCACTACATTCACATTAATGTCTATTTGATTATTAAATTTCTTACCTCCAACAGTGTGAATAACTGGTACTTTTAGAGTTCCACTATTTTCTTTTACAGCAGCTGTAGAATAACCTTGTACCATTGCAATTAAGCTTGTTTCACTTAAATTTAAAGCAGCTGTAGCTTTTAATGTTGCTAATTTTTCTCTATAAGCTTCTGAATTTAGTAATTCTTCAGCACTTACTGTTGCTGCCTCTTTTGCTTTTTCAAAAGTTGTTCCAACTGGTACAGTTATAGTGCTATTTCCTGTCATAGAATCAATATAAATAGTACGATTATATTTATATTCAGGATTATCGGAAGTATTTAAACTATTAGCATTAACATTCACTGGAATATTATATCTATCCGCACCAACTATTCCATACGGTAAGATCATATTTCCTAATTTATCTTTTCCTCCAAATCCATTTTTCCCTACTACTTCAAACGTTGCTTCTCCGACAAAATCAGGCGTTACTTCAAATGGGATTGAAACAGTGTTGGAGCTACCACTTGTTGGATTAATATTTCGTTTTGGTAAATCAATTTTAAAAGTAAGTTCTCGTGTATCTTTGTTATATTTAAAGTCATAAGTATAACTTGGAGCAAATAAATTTTTACCATTTACTTCATTCAGGTCCGTTCCCTGTAATGTACCTAACTTAACACCTTCGGGAACTTTCAAAGTAACTTCATACCTAGTCTGATATACTACTCCTACTCCACCATGATTACTTAGCGTTAAATTAAACGTTCCTTGTTGAGCATTTTTATAAATAGAATTTTCTGTATAACCATATGCTTCTTTATCTCTACCTGAAACCACTGTCGTCGTTAAAGTCAGTGCTGGTCCTGGAGTTAATCCTAGTCCTGCAACTATATATCCATCTTCAACCTTATGACCATTCAAGTAATCAGAAGTTGTTGGCTGATCTCCTGCTTCTACAAATACACGTACTTTAGTTGTCCCTTCAGGCACTTTTACTACACGCCATAATGCAGCAAAACCATCCGAATCTGATCCAGGTTGTCCAATAAATTCTGTATCTGAAGCTTTTCCATCTTTTCTAGTTAATTCTGATAATGGTTGACCTGTGTAGGCATCAACTATTTTCATTTTTATTTTTTCACCTGATGAAGTCAAACCTAATTTACCATAAGCACTAGAAAAGACAAGATTAGCATACAAATGAGAGTTAGGGTTTACGTCGAAATCTTTATAGATAGTTGTTCCTTGTTTTTTTAATTCTACATAATAATCTTTATTAACTTTTCCTATACTTTCATTTCCCAAACGATCAGTACTAATCATATATCTTAGGACTCCACCACTAGCGTTTGGTCTGTTTTGACCACCAGTAGCTGTAACATGACCGTTATTATCATAAACTTTTGCTGGTTTTGGTGCATATGTGGTTGCTGATTGTCCTGCTTTATATTCTATATCAGTAGGTGCTTCTGGTTTAACAATATTTACGGTGTTTGCGCCTTCTTTATCTACAATCTTCCAGCCTCCTAAAGCTCCTGCTTTTGCTTCATCAACAGTTATTTCTTTTTGTTTCCAATGATAAGTTGCTGAACCCAAATTAATAGCACCATTTATACCCGAAGCTTGATTTTCTACACGTTTTGTATGTGATGTAGCATTTGAGAAATCAGGTGTTCCAAAAGTATCATTTAAATTACTAATTACTGCATCAGATGGATTATTCCCATAATTTGCTAAGTGATTATTCGCAGGTGCTCCCCAGTCTAATTTTTTAGCTTGGTATAGTTTTAATAAATCTACTTTTTCTTTTAACTCTTGTAAAAGTGTATGCTTTTCTTTTTCTGTTGTTGGAATGTTGTTTCCCTTATTTTTAACAGCTTGTGCAGAATCTTTTACCTGGGTTAGGATTTCTATAAATTCCTTATCTTTTTTACCTTCTCTTTTAGCATTTTCAGCTGAGATTAAAGATTCAACTTTTGTGATTTCCGCCTCTAATTCAGAAGCTTTTTGTGTAATATCGTTTGTATTTACAACAACGGGATTTTCAGTACCATCTGCAACTGTACCTGTATCTCTAAACCCACTTTCCCCATTACCAGGAATAGCTTTCCCATTTCTAGAATCTTGGTTGTTGTTTACTTTTTCTTCTGTTGCTTCTGATTTGATACTGTTTAAAATGACTAGGCTACTTGAAAGTTGTTTAGCAAGTGCATCTACTTTTGTCTGTGTTTTTGTATCATCGTTTAAAAGTTCTTTTGCTTTATTAACCAAATTTTTAGCATCATCAATAACTGATTTTGTTTTCTTACCTTCGGTTAATTGACTTAATCTACTTTCAGCTTTAGCAACCAAATCTTCTAACGTTGCTGTATTAATAGCAACTTTTTCTGTCACTACAGTTGGAGTTTCAATCTCACTGGCTTGTGTGTCAGTAGCAGACTCTTTTACAGTAGCAGATGCTTGTCCAGCAACTTCCTTAGATTCCGAGGACTTATCATTTACATTTTGAGTATTTTGAACTTCTCTAGTTTCTGAATTAGTCACTTGTTCAGCTGCTTGAACACTTCCTCCACCGAGGAAAAACAATCCACTAGCTACAGCCACACTAGCCGCACCAAAACTGACCTTACGGATACTGTAACGTGTGAATTTCTCCACTTGCGATTGGCGAACATGACGCCCTTTAGGTTTAAACATTCTATTACTCCTTTTTTCTGATAATTATCAGTTAATATATTCAAGAAGGCTAAATAAAAAGCCCCCCACCCTAAAATATATGGGCATATTTTAAAGGGCTACAACTTATTATACTCTTTTTATGTCTATAAATCAAACATTTTGAGGTATACTCACCAAAGTAATTTCACAAACTCCTATTTATGGTAAGCCCTTACAAAAATAAAATTTATATTACTTTAGAGATTTTCTATATTATTCGACTGTTCATATAATTTGATTATAAAAAGGAATTTTCTGATATTTTTTATTACGTCTTCATTGAGTTTTAGCTATAGATAAGGGATTACAGAATTACGCTAGATGCACAAGATCTGCCCAAAATAGCTAAAAAATTTAGAAGTTGCTCCTACTTTATAAAATAAGGTCTATAAAAAAACAAAGCCCAGTTTTAAAGACAAAACTAGGCTTCCTATCTATTTTATTTTCCTTCTTTCACTTCTTTTGTTGCTACATCTTCTCCAAACCATTTTTGGCTGATTTCCTGGAACTTCCCTTCTTGATGTAGTTCAACAAAGGCTTGATTTAAAGCTTGCAGTAATCTTTTGTCAGCAGGTCTGACTCCGACAGCAAAAGATTCACTTTCAAATCCAGCTGAAAAGACATTGTAGTCATTTAATATTCCTTCAGACTGGAGATAGTAATTAGCATACACTCGGTCAATCAACAAGGCATCAATACGGTCATTTTTCAAGTCAATCAAGGCCTCATTAAAACTCTGGTACTGATTAGCCTTCTGATCTTTGACACGATTTTTCAGTAAATCTGGCTGTGCTTCAAAGTCTAAATAACCAGAAGAACCTGCTTGGGCTCCCAAGGTCTTATCCTTCATATCCTCTACTGAACGAATTTGCTGGCCTTTCTTCGCCACTAGAACTTGCTGATTTTCCATATATGGAATACTAAAGGCAACCTTCTCTCGGCGTTCATCAGTGGCAGAATAGCCATTCCAGATGGCGTCTATAGTTCCATTTTGTAATTCCGTCTCCTTCATATCCCAGTCGATTGGCTGAAATTGAACCTTGAAACCTAATTTTTCAGAAACTACTTGTGCCAAGTCAATATCAAATCCTGTATATTGGCCATTCTTTTCTTCAAACCCCATGGGTACAAAGGTATTGTCAAAACCAATAGTAATGGTTCCCTGCTCTTGGTACTTATCCCAGTTATCCTGCTTTGGATCACTAGCCTTCTGAGTACAGGCCGTTAAAAAGAGAATCAGGAGCGAAACCAATACTAAAGCAATTTTCTTATTAGTCATCGGCACCTCCTATTTGGGTTCAACCTTGAGAATCTGATCTGCGATATTTTCAGCGAACTGTAAATCGTGGGTAACCACAATCTGAGTCATCCCAAGTTCCCTATTTGCAGGATCAGTTTTTCCACTTCCAAGCGTAATTCTGGATCCAGGGCAGAAGTTGGTTCATCGTAGCCAATGATTTCTGGGTCAATCATCATAGCACGCGCCAAGGCCACCCGCTGCTTTTGCCCACCAGATAGTGAAAATGGATAGGCATCTGCATGTCCTGTCAGCCCTAATTGCTCTAAGAGATCACGCGCCTTCTTCTCAGCCTCTTCCTGCTTCACTCCCATAGTTTTCACAGGTGATAAAGTCAAATTATCTAGAACTGATAAATGAGGGAAAAGTTGAAAATCTTGGAAGACAAATCCCAGTAGATTCCGCTTCTCCAATTCATCCAATTCTAAAGGTTCTCCATTATAAAAGATTTGCCCTGAATCAATGGTTTCAAGACCTGCAAGCATACGTAAGAGGGTTGTCTTACCTCCACCAGAAGGCCCAACGATAGCTAGGATTTGCTTTTCAGGAATTTTTAGACTGAAATTAGATAAAATTTGCTTTTCACCAAAGCCCTTATTGATATTTCGTAATTCTAACATGGTAGCCTCCTATCTATAGTAACTGTACTTCTTCTCAACTTTTTTGGAAATGATTGTCACAATCCCAATCAAAATCAAGTAAATGGCTCCTGCCAAGAACATGGGAACAAGGCTGGCATCACGGTTGGCAGCTGTTCGACTCGCCAAGATAAGGTCTGAAATACCTAGAGCGTAGACCAAAGAAGTATCCTTGACCAAACTCATGACTTCATTAAATACACTAGGAAGAACAATCTTGGTTACCTGAGGCAAAATAATATAGCGTACTGTAGCAAAGGGACTGAACTTCAAGACCTTAGCAGCCTCATATTGACCTTTGGGGATAGTATCAATCCCACCACGGAAGATTTCAGCAAAGTAAGCTGCATAATTAAGAACAAGGCAATAATGGCCGCAGGAAGACGGTCCAAACGGATCCCAATACTTGGGAGCACATAATAGATAAAGATCAATTGCAAGAGCAAGGGTGTCCCCCGCATGATCCAGATATAAATGTTAATCAGATAATGGAGGGGCTTCCAATGGACTTGCAAGGCAAAGGCAATCAAAACGCCCAAGGGAATAGAAAAAATCAAGACCAGTGCAAAAACCTGTAAAGTCATGCTTGCACCGCTCAATAAACTCGGTAATATCTCAAACAAATAAGACATACTGACACCTCCT